>Ga0316193_10000009_pt1 | contig 79477 bp, 72 predicted proteins | sample MerIslsedime2_MG_FD_207735 | JGI IMG/M metagenome (GOLD analysis project Ga0316193, IMG submission 207735) | Coastal sediment microbial communities from Maine, United States - Merrow Island sediment 2 | ecosystem: Environmental > Aquatic > Marine > Coastal > Sediment | place: USA: Maine... | reverse complement strand
TGGCGACCAGGAAGATAACCGTGCCTGCGCGTTTGAGAAAAATTCGCGCACGATCGTACAGTTTGATCATGACTGTTTGCAGGTTGGGCCAGCGAAATTCGGGAAGAGCCAGAGCAAACTGCGGTTTAGGTCCCCGCAGCGCCGAACGTTTCAACATCCAGGCAGTGACCAGGCCACCGATGATACCCAACAGGTACAAGCCTAGCAGCACCAGGCCCTGCAGGTTGAACCAGCCTACCGACTGGTCGGGAACGAATGCCGCGATCAGCAGTGCATAGACAGGCAGTCGCGCAGAACAGGTCATGAATGGCGCGGCCAGGATGGTAGCTATGCGGTCACGCCGGTCGGGTATGACCCGGGTAGCCATGATCGCAGGTACCGCACAGGCGAAACTGGAAAGCATCGGGATAACCGACTGACCGGACAGGCCGACGGTTCGCATGACCCGATCCATCAGGAAGGCAGCACGGGCCAGGAAACCGGAATCTTCCAGTATGATAATGAACAGGAACAGGATCAGGATCTGCGGCAGGAAAATAATGACACTGCCCACTCCGGCAATGACACCATCGGTGATGAAACTCGAAATAGCGCCTGCAGGCAGTAGACTGCTTACCTGGGACGCGAGCATCGAAGCTCCCATGTCTATGGCGTCCATCATTGGCGTTGCCCAGGAAAACACAGCCTGGAACACCAGCGCCATGACTGCGAAAAACAAGATCGTTGCGGGCCAGGGCCGGTTCAGCCATCGCAGGCTTTTGGCGCCGAATCTTCCGATCAGTGGAGCCTGGTGCTGGCACTCCTGCAAAACGCCGTGTACCCATCGATAGCGGTGACGGGCTTCGCAGGCCTGGGGCGGTTCATCCCCGAACAATTGCTCCCGGATCCTGGCCACTGACTCTGTTCCCAGAAAGTCGTCCAGTAAGCCCGCCCGTTTGCCGTCTGGATGCAGCAGTGCCTGGATGACATCGATCCTTGGCAGGCGATTTTCGCAGCGTTCCACCAGTTCATCCGCCGTGCTGCTGAGCTCGGGCCAGGATTCCGGTATGGACGGAGCGGCCGCTTCCGTGATCTTCTCCAGTGCGTCCTTGAGCGTGTCCAGTCCTCTGCCCGTGGTTGCGACGATCGGGTAAATCTTGATCCCGCCGAGGTGGCGCTGAAGGACTTCGATGGAGATATCTATGCCATTGGACGTGGCGACATCCGTCATCGTCATCGCCACCACCATTGGCAACTGCATTTCCATCAACTGCTGCAGCAGGTATAAGCCCTGGTAGAGGTGTGTGGCATCCAGCACCACCAGCAGCCCGTCGGGGCTGGGCGTACCTTTGATCCGGCCCAGCACGACGTCCACGGCAATTCGTTCGTCTGTGGAAAAACCGCCCAGGCAATAGATTCCCGGCAAATCAACGAGTTCGAGTGCGCTGCTGCTCAGTTGCACCGTCCCGGAATGTTTTTCGACCGTCACGCCCGGGTAATTGCCCGTTGTCTGGCGCATACCGGTGAGCCGGTTGAAGAGGGTGCTTTTACCTGAATTGGGATTGCCTATGACCGCTATGGATGCAGATGCGCGGCGGCGAATACCAATTTTCTCGACCGGGACGTAGGTCGTTTGGACTTCAGACATTCTGCGAGATCGGGGATATCCGGAAGCAATCTGCCTGCTGTTTGCGAATGGAAATAGCGGTGCCGTAGACCGACACTTCCATCGGATCGCCACCAATGGCGGAATTCTCGTATTGTACTTCTACCCCTTCGATTAACCCCAGCACCATCAGGCGAACCACCCCTGGCTGCCTGGCGTCAATTTTATCGATGCGGGCAGTCTGGCCCGGGTTTAGTTCTTTGAGAGTCATGATTCCGCTTCTAATTGAGAATGATTTTCATTTAGGGGTAATTTTAGAGGAAAATCCGCTGCCCGTATATAGACACAGATCAAGTAAAAGTCTTTAAACCCAGTGTCCGCCTTTCAGAACCTTGACACAGGCATTGGGGACGAAATGGTAAAGCCACTGGTTGAGTGTTGGGGCGTCGATAACGGCCAGGTCAGCTTCATAGCCGGCCTGCAAAGAGCCAACCCGCTGTTCTTGCGAAATCGCCCGTGCTGCGACCGTGGTGGCTCCATTGATCACCTGTTGAGGCGTCATGCCCTGATTCAGGCAGGCCAGTGTCATCGCCAGCGGTAAGTGATAGCTGGGAGCGGACCCCGGATTGAAGTCGGTTGCGACCGCCACGGGAACACCTGCAGCCAGTAATTTCCCGGCGGGCAGGTAAGGTTCGGCCAGGTACAGGGAAGCCAGCGGCAGGCTGACAGCGACGGTTCCGCTGGCAGCCAGCGCGTCAATGCCCTTGTCACTGATGTATTCAAGATGTTCGGCAGAAACGGCGCCCACTTCAGCAGCCAGTGTCGCGCCCCCTCCATCTGAAAGCTGATCTGCGTGCACTTTCGCGCCAAGGCCATGTGCAATCGCCGTTTCCAGGATGGTTCGTGCTTCTTCAATTGTATAAGCACCTTCTTCAACAAACACATCGCAAAACCGGGCAAGCTGCTGTTGCGCAATCACCGGGATGAGTTCATCGCAGAGCAGGTCCATGTAGTCGTCCCGCCTGTTGCGGTATTCCGGCGGGACGATATGTGCACCGAGGAAGGTAGGTACCAGGTCTATGGCGTGGGCCTGATCCAGCTCGCGGTAAACCTGCAAGAGCTTAATTTCGCTGTCGTAGTCGAGTCCATAGCCACTTTTGCACTCCACGGTCGTGACGCCCAGCGTCAGCATGGCGTCCAGCGCTTTTCCCGCTTTTTCCTGCAGTTCGGAAGCACTGGCGGCGCGGGTGGCTGCCACTGTGCTGGCGATGCCCCCGCCACCCGCTGCGATTTCCTGGTAGCTGGCGCCTTCGATCCGCCACTGGAATTCATCTCCGCGCCAACCACCGAAACAAAGGTGGGTATGACAATCGATCAGGCCGGGAATCACCAACCGGTGGCCGCAATCGACGACTGGTTCTTTGGCATACTCAGCGGGCAATTCTACCTGTGGGCCAGCCCAGCACAGCGTGTTGTCTTGCCATACGACAGCTGCATCCTCAATCAGGCCAGCGTCATGCTGAGGGTTGCCCGGAGGGCAGGTCGCAAGCTGGGATATATTGAGCAGGACCGGCATCAGGACAGTGAACCAATACCAGCTTCGACGCCAGCGGCCAGCTTGCCGCTCCTGAGGATGCTCGCGCACAAGTCCAGGTCATTGCGCACTTCATAGTCTTTTTGCGCATGTTCTATTTGCCCGCGCAGGAGTTCGTGCGCGATCAGAACACCCTTGCCGGGTTTGAGCGGGGCGCGGAAATCCAGTGCCTGGGCGGCTGTCAGGAATTCCACGGCAAGCACGCACTCAACGTTCCGAAGCACAGACAACAATTTCAGGGCGCTGATTGAACCCATGCTGACATGGTCTTCCTGTCCCAGGCTGGTGGGGATGGAGTCCACGCTGGCCGGGTGGCACAGAATCTTGTTTTCGGAAACCAGTGCAGCGGCCGTGTACTGGGGAATCATGAAGCCGGAATTGACCCCGGTGTCCTTCATCAGCAATTTGGGCAGTCCGTCATGGCCTTCAAGCAGCAGGTAAGTGCGCCGTTCCGAAATGCTCCCCAGTTCGGCCAGGGCAATGGCGGCGAAATCCATGGCGAACGCCAGTGGCTGTCCATGGAAATTTCCGCCGGAAATGATGTCGCCATTGTCGAACACCAGCGGATTGTCGGTGACTGAATTGAGCTCTGTTTCGATCGCGTTTGACGCGAAATCCAGCGCATCACGGCTCGCACCGTGCACCTGCGGCACGCATCGCAGGCAATAGGGGTCCTGGACCCGGCCGCAATCGCGGTGTGAATCCATGATTTCACTGTGCGCCAGCAGTTTCCGTACATTCCCCGCTACGGTGATTTGGCCAGGATGGGGTCGTATGTTGTGGATACGGGGGTCAAACGGCGCAGCGCTGCCCTGGAGAGCCTCCAGGCTCATGGTGGCCAGTATGTCCGCCTCTTTCTGCAGCACCCGGGCGCGCTCCAGCACATAAGCGCCATAAGCGGTCATCAACTGCGTGCCATTGATCAGCGCCAGTCCGTCTTTTGCTTTGAGCTGAACGGCATCAATTCCGAGCCGCTTCATGGCATCGGCGGCGGGTATCTTGCCACTCAGTGTCTCGTTCCAGACTTCACCGCGGCCGATGAGCGGCAGGCAAAGATGAGCCAGTGGCGCCAGGTCACCAGAGGCGCCCACGCTGCCGCGGCTCGGCACCCATGCCGTCAGACCTGATTCGTCAAAAGCCAGCAGTTGTTCAAAAGTGGAGCGGGAGATGCCTGACTGTCCGAGACCGAGCGCATGGATCTTCAATTGCAGCATCAGTCGGGTGATTTCCGGGGGAACAGGGTCACCCACACCACATGCGTGACTCAGCAGAATATTCTGCTGCAGTTCTGAGAGTTGCTCTTCGCCAATCCGCTTGTTGGCGAGAACTCCAAAGCCCGTGTTGATACCGTAATGTGCAAGACCATCATCCAGGGCGTTGACGACATGTTCCCTGCTGCGGTCCACTGCATCATGGCCGGCCCGCAGCGCTACCATGCTCGAAGCCAGGTCTGCGTATAGGGAACCGATCCTGATCACGGGATCAGCCGTTGACCATTGGCAGGTCAACGCCTCGTTCTGCGGCCGTATCCACCGCAATGTCGTAGCCGGCATCGGCATGCCTCATCACACCGGTTCCCGGGTCAGCCGTCAGGACCCGCTCCAGCCGGCGGTCGGCCGTCTCTGTACCATCTGCCACGCATACCATGCCGGCATGGAGCGAATAGCCAATCCCGACACCGCCGCCATGATGGATCGATACCCAACTGGCGCCGCAAGCGGTGTTCAGCATGGCGTTCAGCAAAGGCCAGTCGGCAATGGCGTCCGATCCATCCTTCATCGACTCGGTTTCACGATTGGGCGATGCGACCGAGCCGGTATCCAGGTGATCCCGCCCGATCACGAGGGGGGCGCTCACCTTGCCGTTCTTGACCAGCCAGTTGAATTTCAGTCCCGCTTCCGCGCGCTCACCATACTCCAGCCAGCAGATTCGCGAAGGCAATCCCTGGAACTGGACTTTCTCCTGAGCCTTTTGAATCCAGCGGTGCAAGGCTTCTTTTTCCGGGAACAGTTCAAGTATGGCGTCGTCAGTCACCTGAATATCCGCAGGATTGCCGCTCAGCGCTGCCCAGCGGAAAGGACCCGCTCCCTTGCAGAAAAGGGGGCGGATGTATGCCGGAACAAACCCTGGGTAATCAAAAGCCTGTGGCATGTTCCGGTGATCTGCGACCTGCCCGCGAAGATTGTTACCGTAATCGAAGCAGATTGAACCCTTGTTTTGCAGGTCCAGGATGGCCTGGACGTGTACCACCATGGAATCGAGCACCTTGTTATCGTAGGTGTCCGGATCAGACTCCCGCAGCGCATCGGCATCTTCCAGGGAGTAGCCGGCGGGGATGTATCCGGACCTCAGGTCGTGCGCCGATGTCTGATCGGTAATGACGTCCGGCACGATACCCCGTCTTTCGAGTTCAGGCAGAACCTCCGCGATATTGCCAAGTAATCCGACCGAGAATCCACCCTGCGCCTTGTCGAGTAATTCCAGCGCCTCGTCCAGGTTGTCGGACATGACGTCGCAATAGCCCGTGTCCACGCGCCGCTGAATGCGCCAGGGATCGACTTCCACCGCAAGGCACAGGCCATCATTCATCGTGACCGCAAGGGGTTGCGCGCCGCCCATGCCGCCCAGGCCGGCAGTCACCACCAGTTTACCGGCCAGGCTGCCATCGAAATGCTGATTTGCACATTCGGCAAAGGTTTCGTAAGTGCCCTGGACAATGCCCTGCGACCCAATGTAGATCCAGGAACCGGCCGTCATCTGTCCGTACATGGTGAGGCCCTTATCCTCCAGGTCCCTGAAGACATCCCAGTTCCCCCAGCGTGGCACCAGGTTCGAGTTCGCGATCAGCACGCGGGGTGCCTCGTCATGGGTCCGGAAAACACCGACAGGCTTACCGCTCTGGATCAACAGGGTTTCGTCATTTTTCAATCGCTTGAGGGTTTGAATGATCTTGTCATAGCATTCCCAGTTACGAGCCGCTTTGCCGGTTCCGCCATACACGATCAGTTCATCCGGCTTCTCCGCGACATTGGGATCGAGGTTGTTCATCAGCATGCGCATGGCCGCTTCCTGGTGCCACCCAACACAGCTGATGTCGGGTCCCGTGGGAGCATGAATGGGGGAGCGGTGCGGAACCTTGAATTTTTGCGGCTTTACACTCATTATCGTGCCTGCAGAGTCCGTGAACAGAAGGACTTTCGATTATAAAGGAACCCGGCTTCATCAGCCGGGTCTTTATTCTCTGGGGACATGATTTTTTAAGAAGCCCGGAAAATGAGAGGACTGAGCAGTGGCAGTATTTTTTAAACCCAGGATCTGGTTTTTGTTTGTCGCGTTGGCCTGTGCGGGATTGCTGGGTTATGGCTTGTACATGCAGCACGTGGATTTTCTTGATCCGTGCCCCTTGTGCGTGTTTCAGCGTATCGCGTTCATGTGCATTGGCGCGCTTGCGCTGGTGGCCGCTCTGCATAACCCGGACAGCGCGGGCCGCTGGGTCTATGGCGGATTGATTTCACTGGCCGGTATGGCCGGCATGGGCGTCGCCGGCAGACACATCTGGTTGCAGAATCTGCCACCGGACCAGGTGCCCGATTGCGGCATGGGCCTCAACTACATGATCGATACCATGCCATTTTCCCAGGTGCTGGCAGAAGTCTTCCAGGGTTCCGGAGAATGTGCCGAAGTCTCCTGGATCTTCCTTGGGCTCAGCATGCCGGGGTGGACGTTTGTCTGGTACGCAGGCTTCACAATCGTTACCATCCTCGTCGTGACAGCGGCAAATAGACTTAAGGTTTGATACAAATGAACAGTGCAGCAAATTCCGGGTCTACAGTTCCGGTCCAGGAAGTGAATCCCGCAGCGGATTGGAAGCCGGCATCCTGGCAGAATTTTCCTGCACTTCAGCAGGCAAACTATCCCGATCCGGAGGCGCTCGATGGCGCGCTCAGGCAACTGGCGGATCTTCCACCCCTGGTCACTTCCTGGGAAATCCTGTCGCTGCGCGAGCAGATCGCCGAGGCTCAGGCAGGAAAACGGTTCGTGCTGCAGGGCGGAGATTGCGCGGAGAGCTTTGACGAATGCTGTTCCCCCCTGATTACAAACAGGCTGAAGGTGCTGTTGCAGATGAGCCTGGCCCTGGTCCACGGGTTACAAATGCCCGTCGTCAGGATCGGCAGGTTCGCCGGCCAGTATGCCAAGCCCCGTTCATCCGACCTGGAAACACGCGATGGCGTGACGCTGCCCAGTTACCGGGGCGACCTGGTCAATGCGTTCAACTTCGATGAAGCGTCGCGGATTCCGGATCCTCAGCGGCTGCTCCAGGCGCATGCCTATTCCGCCATGACGATGAACTTTGTTCGGTCGCTCGCCGATGGCGGATTTGCGGATGTGCACCATACCGAATACTGGGATCTGTCATGGCTGGAACACTCCCCCCTGGCCAGCGAATTCCACAAGCTCACAGAAAGCCTGGGGCAGTCGCTCCGGTTTATGGAAACGATCACGGGACGCGATGTCGGCAGCTTGAAGCGGGTGGATTTTTTCACTTCGCACGAAGCATTGCACCTGCACTATGAGCAGGCGCAAACCCGCCAGGTACCGCGGCAGTGGGGCTGGTTCAACCTGGGTACCCACTTTCCGTGGATCGGCATGCGCACGGCCGACCTGGACGGCGCTCATGTCGAGTATTTTCGCGGCATCAGGAACCCGCTGGGTATCAAGGTGGGCCCCGGTATGGATAAGGACTGGCTCGCCGCGTTGCTGGAAAAACTCAATCCCCGGCGTGAAGCGGGGCGTATCGTCCTGATCCATCGAATGGGTGAAACAAAAATCGAACAGCATTTGCCGCCGTTGATCAAGGCGGTGCAGGACACGGGCAGCCCGGTGTTGTGGATATCCGACCCGATGCACGGCAATACCGAGTCTACCGGGGACGGCATCAAGACCCGCCGGTTCCGCAAAATCATGGCTGAGATGGACCTGGCCTTCGAAATCCACCGCGACAATAACTCCCGGCTGGGTGGCGTTCACCTGGAACTCACGGGTGAGAATGTCACCGAGTGCACGGGTGGCGCGCGAGACCTGTCGGATGAAGACTTGAAACGGGATTATAAATCAACCGTAGACCCCCGCCTCAACTACGAGCAGTCGCTGGAAATGGCGATGCTGATCGTGAGGAAACATCGCCAGGCGGTTTGAGGACAGTCATGCTCAAACGGTGGGTGATCATACTTGTTCTGCTGGTTTGCCAGTTGCCGGCCATGGCGGCCGGTGAATCGGCTGTCACACACGAACTCAGTTTTCCCGACAAGAACAATCAATATGTTCATGTCCGGTCCATTTTTCAGTCACAGGGCGATGCCCTCGACCTGTACCTTCCTTCATGGACTCCCGGTTCTTACCTGATTCGTGATTTCGCCACCAATCTTGAAGGTCTTGAAGCGCGAGACAGCAATGGCCGCCAGATTCCCGTCACAAAGCTCGCCAAGAACCACTGGCAGATTGCCAAGGGCGATTCTGACAGCCTGACGGTTGAATACGATATCTGGGCAGGGCGGAGGAATGTCTCGGAAAGCTGGGTGGAGTCTGAATTTGGATTGCTGAACGGGGCGGGAATTTTCCTCTACAGCGAGCAGAGCAGGAATTTGCCGCAAACGGTTCGTGTGCAGTTGCCGGGTGGCTGGTCATCGCTTCATACGTCCCTTGCCGCAACCGGTCCAGTTAACGAATTTCGTGCGGAAAACTACGATGAACTGGTTGACAGCCCGATCCTGGCAGGTAACGCCTTAACCTATGATTTTGAAGTCGATGATCATCCTTATTCGCTCGTGATGTTGCGTGAGAACCCGCTTTGGGACGGTGACGTTGCAGCCAGCGCTGTGAGCGAAATCGTCAGGGCCCAACAAGAATTCTGGGGTGTTAATCCGTTCGACCGGCGCTACCTGTTCCTGAATCTCTACATGGACAAATTTGGCGGGCTGGAGCACGACCACAGCACGGTCCTGATGTGCAGTCCCTGGCAAATGCGCGGGCGAAAAGATTACGTCAAGTGGCTGGGCCTGGTCTCCCATGAATTTTTTCATTCATGGAACGTCCGGCGCATGCGCCCGGAGGCCCTTGCAGAATACGACTATTCCCAGGAGGTCTATACGCGCGAGTTATGGCTGGCGGAGGGCCTGACCAGTTATTATGACAATCTGTTGCTGTTCCGTGCGGGTTTGATTGATGTTGCTGACTATTTTGAATTGCTGGCAGAGGAGTTTCGTAACTACGAGACGACGCCGGGCCGGGAAGTGAGATCGGCCGAGCTGGCATCATTTGACACCTGGATCAAGCACTACAAACAGGACAGCAACAAGGTCAACAGCACCATTTCATATTACGGCAAGGGCGCCCTCATTGGCTTCGTTACCGATATGAAGATCCGGCAGGCGACAGACAACAAGGCCAGCCTCGATACCGTAATGAAAGAAATGTACTCCCTTTACGGCCGAAGTGATTCGGCGACAGGCGGCTACCCACCCGGTGCTTTTGAGAAAGTGGTGGAATCCATCGCTGGACCGGACGTGCGAAGCGCGGTGCAAACGATGCTCGAAACCACCACAGACCCGAACATCGACGAGGCGTTGGAGTGGTATGGGTTGAATCTCCAGCGGATTGCGGTGAATGGCGCCAGCGAACTGAAGCCAGGTGGCGTCGGTGTGCAATGGAAGGTGGAAGGCGCAGCCGTTTTTGCAGAGCATGTAGTGCGCGGTTATCCGGCTTCCAACGCAGGGGTGCTTCCTGGCGATGAATTACTGGCCATTAACAGATTCAGGGTTGACCCGGATACCTACCAGGCGCGTTTCCTCAAGCTGGAAGAGGGTGAGGGAATAGACCTGACCGTGGTGCGCGACGAACGTTTGCTGACTTTGCCGATGGTGACCGGTGCTGAAATCCCTGTCACTTACACCATTGTGCCGGATGCCCGGATCAACAACCGGGAAAAAAGGCGCATGGAAGCCTGGCTGGGTCGTGACCTGCAATTTCGTAACTAGCAATCAGATTTTTTGAAGGGTCGATGGCCGCGACTCTCAATCCTCTGCTTTCTGGCGACCGGCGCGCTTGCGCTCGTGCTCCAGCAAGTGTGTCTTCCGAATCCTGATCGCTGCCGGGGTGACTTCCACCAGTTCATCGTCCTCGATAAATTCCAGGGCTTGCTCCAGTGTCAATTTCATGGGGGAGGCCAGTTGAACGGCGTCGTCTTTCAGTACGGTGCGGATATTCGTCAGCTGTTTCGCTTTTAACGGGTTGACCGTCAGGTCGTTCGAACGGCTATGGACGCCAATCACCTGTCCCTCGTAAACATCGACGTTCGGATCGATAATCATCCGGCCTCGTTCCTGCAGGTTGAACAATGCATAGGCCAGTGCCTTGCCGGTGCCATTGGAGATCAGGACACCATTGTTTCTCCGTGAAATATCGCCGGCATGGTAAGGGCCGTAGTGGTCAAATACGTGGAACATCAGCCCGGTTCCGGCGGTCAGTGTCCGGAATTCGGACTGGAATCCGATCAGTCCGCGAGCCGGTATCAGGTAGTCCAGCCGGACTCGCCCTTTACCGTCGAGTTGCATGTTCTGCAGTTCACCCCGGCGGTCCCCGAGACGTTCCATCACGGCGCCCTGGTAGTCACTGACCAGGTCCACCACGAGCGTTTCGTAGGGCTCTTCGGTGCCTTCATCGGTTTCGTGTAGGATCACTTCCGGCCTGGATATGGCCAGTTCGTATCCCTCGCGGCGCATCGTCTCAATCAGAATGGAAAGATGCAGTTCGCCGCGCCCGGAAATTTTGAAACGCTCCGGGTTCTCGGTGTCTTCAACTTTTAACGACACGTTATGGCTGGCTTCCCGCTGCAACCGTTCACGTAGCTGGCGGCTGGTCAGGTATTTCCCTTCGCGTCCGGCAAACGGTGAATTGTTGACCCGAAAGGTCATGCTGATCGTGGGTTCGTCGACGGTCAGCGCGGGCAGTGCTTCCGGGGCTGCACGGTCGCACAGGGTGTCAGATATCTGCAGCTTTTCCACGCCGGTGATGGCAATGATATCGCCGGCCTGCGCAGAGGGCACTTCGACCCTTTTCAGTCCATGAAACCCAAGGACCTGCAGCACTTTTGCATTGCGCTGATGTCCATCACAATCAATCACGCAGATCTGCTGGTTGGCCTTGATGCTGCCGCGCTGGACCCGGCCAACCCCGATAACGCCGACATAGGCGCTGTAGTCCAGGGTGCTGATGCGCATCTGGAAGGGGCCATCAATGTTCACCGGTGGCGGTGCGACCTGCTCCACAATGGTTTTGAACAAGGGCGTCATGTCGCCGTCGCGGGTGTCTTGTTCCATCCCGGCATAGCCCTGCAGCGCAGATGCGTAGACCACCGGAAAATCCAGCTGCTCATCGCTGGCGCCGAGTTGGTCGAACAGCTCGAAGGTCTGGTCAAGCACCCAGTCGGGGCGGGCGCCGTCACGGTCAATTTTGTTGATGACCACGATGGGCTTGAACCCCATTTCAAACGCTTTCTGCGTCACGAATCGTGTTTGCGGCATCGGACCGTCGACGGCATCGACCAGCAACAGAACCGAATCCACCATGCTCAGTATGCGTTCAACTTCCCCGCCGAAATCCGCGTGTCCCGGGGTGTCGACGATATTGATGTTAAAGATCTGTTCGCCGTCGTTCCAGGTAATGGCCGTGTTCTTGGACAGGATGGTGATACCGCGTTCCTTTTCCAGTTCATTGGAATCCATCACGCGATCAGGCGTGGCGGCGCGATCCCCCAGGGTTCCCGATTGCTGCAGCAACTGGTCTACCAGGGTGGTTTTGCCGTGGTCCACATGGGCGATGATGGCGATGTTTCTGAGGTTTTCAATCACGGTACGGTCCTTTCCGACAGGCGCGCGCACGTTACAGGGTTTACCCTGTTAAATCAATCACTCATTTGCTCTGTGGCAATGCCCAGCTTGTTGAGAATCCCGGATTGGGAAGCGTCAGCGCATCGCACGGTCCAGGCCTGGAAATCCCTGCGTGATGGATACTCCCTGCGCAGGCGATCGAATTCAGCGGCCCGCTGATCGATGGAAAGAGGTACCAGGCTGGCCATGGCTTCATCGTGGCGGGCTACGAAGCAGGCCGCTTCGAGGGCAGCAGTGATCGGATCTTCGCCGGGTGCGAGGGCCAGCTCAGGATTGTCAAGACCGGTTGAAGTTACTTGTCCGGGTTCAATGCCGGCCCATTGACAAAATGCATCGTAGACCATGCGGGTTCCGTTGCGTTTGCCGTCTTCACTGTAGCCGGCCACGTGGGGAGTTGCGACCACGATCCGCGCCAGCAGGTCGGCGCTGATGAACGGTTCTCCGGGCCAGACATCCAGCGCGGCGTGCAGTCGTCTGTTGAGTAGTTCGTTCAATAACGCCTCACCGCTGATCACATCGCCCCGGGCAGCGTTCACCAGTAAACTGTTATCCGGCATCCGGGCCATCTGGGGAGCACCGACCAGGTTTAAGGTCGGGTAGGGCCCCTGTGTCTCGAGCGGCACATGCAGGCTGACGATATTGCATTCAAGTGCTTCGTCCAGCGACACCAGCCCGGTTTCACCCCGGTCGGCCAGCGGTGGATCATTGGCCAGTGTCTCGACGCCTATCGCATTCAGCAATCGCTCAAGCCGGAAGCCGACATTGCCGCGTCCGACAATCCCCACGCGCTGCTCCGCCAGTGGGCGCCCCAGGCGCTGGCAGGCCAGCCAGATCATCGCCAGCGTGTACTGGGCAGCAGAGTCGGCGTTACAGCCGGGGGCGTTGCTCCAGCCGATCCCTTGCCTGTCCAGCCAGTCGGTATCCAGGTGGTCAGTGCCAATGCTGGTGGTTCCGACAAAGCGCACGTTGCTGTTTTCCAGCAGGCTGCGGTCGACCTTTGTTGCCGTGCGGATGATCAGTACATCCGCATCGTTTACATCCTCTGCGGAAATGAGGCGGCCTTCCATGAATTGCAGCTCACCGTGGTTGCCAAATGAATGCCCGGCACCCCGGATGTTCTGGTCAACAACGATTTTCAATCAATCAATACCCGGCAGCATGACCGTCTTTACGTGACTCTGATGCACCGATGTATACGCCGTATTCGGGGTGTTTCATGATGGCCTGGTAACCGCCATAGGGGCCATGAGCGTATTCGATGCTATGGCCCCGTCCCATCAATTCCCGGATGACCTCGTAATCAATGCCGGTCTCCAGGTTGACCGTGCCGCCATCGATCATGGACTCGCCGGTGGGTTCACTGGACCCAGTGTGGTGGATACGGGGCGCATCACCGGCTTCCTGCAAACCCATTCCGAAATCAACGAGATTTATCACGATCTGTGCGTGCCCCTGTGGCTGCATGCCGCCACCCATCAGGCCGAAACTGATCAATGGCTTCCCATCCTTCGTGATGAAAGCAGGAATGATCGTGTGGAAAGGCAGTTTGCCGGGCTCGTACGAGTTGGCGTGGCCTGCCTCCAGGTCGAACAACTCTCCACGGTCCTGCAGCACAAAGCCAAGGCCCGGTGGAGTCATGCCGGAGCCCATGCCCCGGTAATTGCTCTGGATCAACGAGACCATGTTGCCCTCGCTGTCGGCGGTTGTGAGGTAAATGGTGTCACCGTTGCGCAGAACTTCCGGATCGCCATGCGGGAATTCGCGGGCCGCTTTCGACATGTCTATCAGGCCGGCCCGTTTTGCGGCGTAATCTTCCGAGATGAGCCTGTCTACAGAAACGTCCATGTAATCCGGATCGGCATAGAAACGGGCACGGTCTTCGAATGCGAGTTTCTTGGCTTCGAGAAAAACGTGGATGTAATCAGCCGAACCGAATTCCATGGAGGCGACGTCGAACTGCTCCATGATGCCCAGGATCTGCAGCGCGGCGATGCCCTGTCCATTGGGTGGAAGTTCCCAGACATCGTAACCCCGGTAATTGACAGACACCGGTTCAACCCAGCTGCTGGTATGTGACGCCATGTCCTCATAAGACAGGAAACCACCATTGGCCTGCATGTATTCGCCGATGGTCCGCGCCATGTCACCTTTGTAGAAGGCGTCGCGGCCTTTCTTTGCAATCGTTTCCAGCGTGTTGGCGAGGTTCGGGTTTTTCCAGAGCTCTCCGGCTTTCGGCGCCCGGCCGTCGATCGTCATTTGCTCAACAAATCCTGGATAAGGCGCCCGGGCGTTGATTGATATATTCCAGTAGTGGGCGATGGTTTCGTGAACCGGGTGGCCATTCCTCGCATAGTCGATGGCCGGTTGAAGGATAGTCGTCATCGGCAGCTTGCCGAACCGCCCGTGCAGGCTGAACCAGCCATCCACTGCGCCCGGTACGGAAACGGGGAGGGGGCCATAGGGGGGTATTTTATCGATGTCGTTCTGTTCAAACCACTCACGTGTCAATGAACGGGGTGAGCGGCCCGAAGCATTCAGGCCATGAAGTTTCTGAGATTTTGCATCCCACACGATGGCGTAGAGGTCGCCTCCGATGCCATTTCCCGTCGGTTCCATCAGGCCCAGCGCTGCGTTGGCTGCAATCGCCGCATCGACGGCATTGCCGCCATTTCTCATGATGTCCAGGGCAATCTGGGTAGCCAGCGGGTGGCTGGTGGCGGCCATGGCACTGGGCGCCATGACTTCAGAGCGGGTCGCAAACGCCTTGCCGGTGACGCGGTCAGCTGCCATGGCGGTAACGCTCAAAGCAGACAAAAAAATTAATGCGGTTTTTCTGATCAAGGATGTGCTCCCTACTATTACTACCTGATAAGTAGATTATTAACGATTGAAACAGGCGGGCTGTGCTCATAATCGGCTAGAATAATACAGTTTTGAACGATCCGAAGGAGTAATACATGAAACGTCCTGTAAAAGTTGCCATTACCGGCGCTGCTGGTCAGATAGGCTACCAACTTTGCTTCAGAATTGCAGCCGGCGATATGCTGGGTCCGGACCAGCCGGTCGAACTGCAATTGCTTGAAATTACGCCCGCACTGGGCGCGCTCGAAGGCGTTGTCATGGAACTGCGTGACGCGGCATTTCCACTATTGACGGACATCGTCGCGACCGACGATGCCGAAGTGGCTTTTCAGGATACGGATTACGCTTTGCTCGTGGGCGCACGCCCCCGCGGCCCGGGTATGGAACGCGCTGATCTGTTATCTGCCAATGGGGCTATTTTTGGCCCGCAAGGTGCGGCCATGAACAAGGTCGCCAGTCGTGATATCAAGGTACTCGTCGTGGGTAATCCCGCTAACACCAATTCACTGATTGCCCAGGCCGCAGCGCCGGACCTCGACCCCCGTAATTTCACTGCCATGACGCGGCTGGATCACAACCGGGCGCTGGCGCAACTGGCTGGCAAGCTGGGCACACACCACTCGAATATCACCAACATGGTGATCTGGGGCAACCACTCCTCCACGCAGTATCCCGATATTCGTTTTGCTGAAGTCAATGGCAGCGCGGTTGCAGGTGACGTCGACCAGACCTGGTATCGCGATACCTTCATTCCCGATGTGCAGCAGAGGGGTGCGGCGATCATCAAGGCTCGCGGTGCTTCCAGTGCAGCTTCCGCTGCCTCAGCGGCAATTGATCACATCAGGAGCTGGGCGCTCGGAACACCGGAAGGTGACTGGGTATCCATGGCGGTTCCGGCTGATGGCAGCTACGGGATCGAGCCCGGGATTATTTATTCCTTCCCCTGTGTTTGTGAGAATGGAGATTACCGGATTGTCCAGGGGCTGGATGTCGATGAATTCAGTCGTGAGCGCATGAACGCCACGGATGTGGAACTGCGTGAAGAAAGGGCAGCCGTAGCAGATCTGCTTTAGTTCGACTCTCGAAACCGGGTTCAGCCGATTGGCGAACCCGGTGGTACGGGCTCCGGCGTTACTTCTTCGCCGGTAGCCTGCGCGTCCAGGAATTTACTGATTTCGTGCCGCAGCGCACTGGCCTGCCGGTCGCCTTTGCGCGCGATGGATTGCAGATCATCGGCTATCGCCATCAACACAGCCGTGCCTGCGCCCCGAATGGTATCGCTGGCCGAAGCACTTGCCGACAGGCCCATCAGGCCGCGCACCACGCGCCAGTTCACTTCTTCGTGTATGGCTTGCAGGTAGCCATCTTTCAACCGGGGCGCATCCAGGCTGACGTTCAGTATCGAATCAAAGACCGATTCGACCCCTGGGAGGGCCGGGTTCAGGGCGTGTTGCTCAGCCAGCCGGGCCAGCCGTTGTGGCTGCAGCAGTTCCGAAATCACCAGGTCCGCGCCAGCTCGCGCGGGAGAAAGATGGTCGAAGCTGACCCCGGTCTGCCCGGTAAAGTACTCCCGTTCCCTGGAGTAGCCGCTGACCGGCGGAGGCACCAGGTATCTCAGGTTTCCGGGAAGCGCCAGGCGTTCAGGGCGAAGCAGTTCCACTATCGAGTCCAGCGCATCCATCTGTACCGCGGCGTCGACCGGTTCCAGCCTGGTCGCCCCATCACCTTTGAGTCCGGAGTCGTAATAGAGTCCACCCAGCAGTTTGGCCGTGGCCTCCAGTTGGTAGCGGTGCAACAGGTAGACAGGCACCAGTCGGCGTTCCATCTCGAACAAGGGCGTACCATCCGTAATGACGGCGTCCGAAAAATTCGCCAGTCCGGCTTCTCGGATTGCAAGCAATTCGTCCAGGCGCTGCATCACATCCGTTCCGTTGTCCCAGAGATGAGCACCGGGATGGGCGCTGCCGGGAACCCTCGCATCCTGGTCATTGATAAAGGCGATACCCTGCTGCCGGGCCTGGTCCAGGACTGCAGACAGTCCGGCGGCTTCTTCACCGGGAGCAAACTTTTTGTATCCGTATTGCACGGTCAGGCGATCCCAGGGGCTGACGCCTGTCTGGTAGGCACGGTCCAGCCGCACGCGCCCATCATCATCCAGGTACAGATTCGGATGCGGATAATCCATCACCGAAGCATCACCGGATGAAGAGGCCGCAAAATTGTGGTCAATACCCAGCGTGTGTCCGACTTCATGAGCCGACAGCTGACGCAGTCTCGCCAGGGCCATATCGCGGGCAGCTGTCGAACGGGATCCGGGCGTAGTAAAAGGTGCAGTCAATGCTTCGGCGATCAACTGGTCCTGCCGGACCCGCAGTGAGCCCAGGCTGACATGCCCTTTCAGAATCTGTCCGGTTCGGGGGTCAGCAACACTCATGCCATAGGACCAGCCACGGGTCGAGCGGTGTACCCACTGGATGACGTTATAGCGCACATCGAGCGGGTCAACGCCTTCCGGCAATACATCGACGGCGAAACCGTTTTCAAATCCGGCGGCTTCGAAGGCATCCTTCCACCAGGACGCGCCTTCCAGCAATGCACTGCGCACTGGTTCAGGCGTGCCGTTGTCCACGTAGTATTGAAGGGTTTCACCCGGCTCCAGGGCATGCCGGTAGATGAGCCGCTTGTCCATCGGTTCGCCCAGCGGTGCGGCGTAATCGCGATACAGCAGGTCGAAATAGCCGGACCTGGGGTGAAACGCCCGGGGCGAATAATCGCCATCAGGGAGTTGCACGAACTGGTGGGTCACCCGGACAGTGAGAGAATCCGGGGTCGGCGTCACATCCTTGATGAAGGGTCCGGGTTCTGAACCCTTCAACGTAACGACCACAGGAATCAGCGTATTCCGCGGAAAATTCCGGATCTCCACGGTGTCCACGACGGTCCGCTCCGGGTCTATCTCAAAGGTGCCTTGTTCCCGCTCGGTAATCAGGTCCGCAATCCGGGTGATGTCGGAGAGAAGCAGGGGAGACAAGTCGATCCGGACCTGGCCATTGTCGTCTTTTTCTATCGGAAAGCCGGCCAGAACCGATTGGGCAAAAGCTTCTTTAACCGCGCGACGCTCAGAGGGGCTGGCCGTGTCGGCCCTGAATTTCAGATTGGGTTCAAGCAGCAGAACCCGGTTGCCGTAGCGTTCAAACCTTACCAGCCGGGTGCCATTGATGCGTCCGCGGTCCAGGCCGAGGTCATTGGACCCGGCGCCGGATTGTAGCCCGGCTACATAAAGAAACTCTGCGGGGAGCGTTCCGGGATACAGATAAACCTTTCCGGTTTCATCATCTGTCGTGAGGTTCAATAGCCCGCTGTCCTCCGCGCAAAGCTGCGCGGAAAACAGAATCAGAAATATGAAGGCCAGAAGCCCTTTCAACTTGCCAAAAACGAAAATCACCGCTTCATAAAATTGAAGAATTCGTCGTTGGTCTTGGTGGCTTTCAATTTGTCCAGCATAAATTCGATCGCCTGAGCCTCATCCATGGGATGCAGCAGTTTGCGAAGGATCCAGACTTTCTGTAGCTGGGTCTGGCCGATCATCAACTCTTCGCGGCGCGTGCCAGAGCGGTTGATGTCGATAGCAGGATAAGTCCGGCGTTCAGCAATACGCCGGTTCAGGTGTATTTCCATGTTACCCGTGCCCTTGAACTCTTCGTAGATGACTTCGTCCATCTTCGAGCCGGTTTCTACCAGGGCGGTGGCGATAATCGTCAGGGAGCCGCCTTCGGTTACGTTTCGGGCGGCGCCGAAGAAGCGCTTGGGTCTCTGCAGGGCGTTCGCGTCCACTCCACCGGTCAAAACCTTGCCTGATGACGGCGCAACAGTGTTGTAAGCACGCGCCAGGCGAGTGATGGAGTCCAGCAGGATGACCACGTCAAGCTTGTGTTCGACCAGGCGTTTGGCGCGCTCGATAACCATTTCGGCAACCTGGACATGGCGCGAGGCCGGTTCATCAAACGTACTCGAGATCACCTCGGCGTCGACCGAGCGTTTCATCTCGGTCACTTCCTCAGGGCGCTCATCAATCAGCAGGATGATCATCTTGCAGTCTTCATGATTGGCGCGAATGCTGGTCGCAATGTTCTGCAGCATGATGGTTTTACCCGCTTTCGGTGGCGATACTACCAGGCCACGCTGACCTCTGCCGATGGGTGAAACCAGGTCAATGATGCGGGCAGTGATGTCTTCGGTACTGCCGCTGCCGCGTTCCAGCTTTAATTGTTGGGTAGGAAACTCAGGTGTCAGGTTTTCAAACAGGATTTTGCGTTTCGCGGCGTCCGGAGATTCGTAATTGAGTTCCTCAACCTTGAGCAGCGCAAAATAACGTTCGCTGTCCTTGGGAGGTCTGATCTTACCCGACAGCATATCGCCGGTCCGTAAGGCAAAGCGTCGAATCTGGCTGGGGGACACGTAAATATCGTCAGGCCCAGCCAGGTAGGAGCTGTCTTCGGAGCGCAGGAAGCCGAAGCCGTCCTGCAGGATTTCGAGTACTCCATTGCCGAAAATGCTTTCCCCACTCTTCGCATGCGCTTTGAGAATGGAAAAAATCATGTCCTGTTTACGGGAGCGTGCAACGCCCTCCAGGCCCATCTCGTCTGCGAGTTCCTGCAATTTGGAGATCGATTTTTGTTTGAGTTCTGTAAGGTTCATAGAAGGGTTTCGGTTTGAGGGCAGTGAGCCGGTTAAGTATCCAAATGATCGTTAATGATGGATCGATATGACATTCAGTCCGGCAAACTAGCCGGCAGTAAAATTGGGAGTGTAGTCACCGGACGGGGAGACCCGGCTACAGATTGCGTAAAATTAGCACGATTGGGACATAGCGTCCAGTCCTTCGCGCCAGAACGGTTCGTTGGAGACCCGCCTGTTACAGGGCAGGTCTCCGGTAAAACTCAGACGACCTCGTCGACGAAAGCCTTCAGCTGACCTTTGGTCATGGCTCCGACCTTGGTGGCCTGAACTTTTCCATCGCGAAAAATCATCAGCGTGGGGATTCCCCTGATGCTGTACTGCTGGGGGGTCTGCATATTGCTGTCGATATCCATTTTGGCCACGGTGAGGCGGTCACCGTATTCTTCAGCCAGTTCTTCAATAATCGGGGCAATCATCTTGCAGGGGCCGCACCATTCAGCCCAATAATCGACCAATACAGGGCCCTGGGCACTCAGAACATCCTGGTCAAAACTGCCGTCGGTCACGTGCTTAATCTTGTCACTCACAATACTTCTCCAGAATTCACGCAGCTCTGTTACTGGAACATGCCAGGCGGCGCGGTTAGTATGGTTAATTCAAGGGCCCGGAAGATTCCATTGTCGGGACCCACATTTCAACTGAACTGTTCAACGATTTCAAGGCGCCTGCAGCATTTTTCAAGCCCTCGTTTACCAGAACACATAAAATAATCAGCCCATGCCCGGTTAAAACCGCCGCGCTAACAAAGTGAACACCATATGTCTGACAACAATTCCAGCAATGCCCTGAGTGAAGTTGAATTTTCTTCTCTGGACCTTTCACCTGCGGTCAGGAGTGGACTGGTTACGGCCGGCTTCACTTATTGTACGCCGATTCAGGCGCTGACTCTCCCCACCGCGCTTCAGGGTAATGACGTCGCGGGACAGGCCCAGACGGGTACAGGGAAAACTGCGGCTTTTCTGCTGGTGATTTTTCAGCGTCTGCTGGGAGATGGTGCGGAGTATGATGGGCGCCATCCCCGTGCGCTGGTGCTGGCGCCGACCCGTGAACTTGCACTGCAGATCCACAAGGACGCGTTGCTTCTGGGCGGCGATACCGGTTTGAAATTCGGCCTGGCCTATGGCGGTGTCGATTACGAAAAACAACGGAAAACGCTGGAGGGTGGCGTCGATGTCCTGATTGGGACACCGGGGAGGCTCATCGATTACTTCAAACAACACGTGTTCAACCTCAAGCAGATTGAGGTCATGGTGCTCGACGAAGCTGACCGGATGTTCGACCTGGGTTTTATCAAGGACATCCGCTACGTGCTTCGGCAACTTCCTCCGCGGGAAAAACGCCAGTGCCTGATGTTTTCGGCCACACTGTCCCAGCGTGTACTGGAACTGGCCTACGAGCATATGAACGAGCCGGATCTGCTGAAAGTGGAAGCAGACCAGGTTACGGCGGACAACGTGAAGCAGTCGGTGTATTACCCGGCCAATGACGAGAAATTGTCCTTGCTGGTTGGGCTGCTGAGCAAAATCGAAGACGGCAGGGTCATGGTGTTTGCGAACACCAGGGCGGCAACTGACCTGGTCGAACGGACGCTCAATGCCAATGACATTCACGCAGCCGCCATGTCGGGGCAGGTACCTCAAAAGAAACGGCAGACTCTGCTGAAAAAATTCCACGATGGCGAGCTTCCCGTGCTGGTCGCCACCGATGTGGCAGCGCGCGGTCTGCACATTCCGGATGTCACGCATGTCATCAACTTTGATCTGCCACAGGATGCCGAAGACTATGTCCACCGGATTGGCCGCACGGCCAGGCTGGGTGCAAAGGGCGAGGCGATCAGTTTCGCATGCGAAAATTATGCGTTCCACCTGCCGGAAATTGAAAATTTCATTGGCTATCCGATTGCCATGGAGCAGGCCGAGCCGGATCAGATGCCGGACATCAAGCGGGCAGCGCCAAAACCAAGACGGACAGACCACCACAAGGGTGGGCGAAATCATTCAAACAACAGGCAGGGCAACCGCGGAGGGCAGCGCCGCAGGCGCAGGTAGCCTGGTCATGTTTCGCGATGATCACTTTTGAACGTGTAACCAAGCAATATGAGGGTGGCACAGCTGCCCTCAGGGATGTCAGTTTTCACCTGGATCCGGGTGAAATGGTATTTCTGACCGGGCATTCCGGCGCCGGCAAGAGCACCCTGCTCAGACTGATTCTGATGCTGGAAAAAGCGACTCGTGGCCAGGTGGTTGTGGACGGGAACAACCTGACTCGAATGCCTATGCGACTGGCGCCAAAGATTCGCCGCAATGTGGGTATGATCTTTCAGGATCACAAACTGTTGAAAGACAAAACCGTGTTCGATAATGTCTCGTTACCGTTGATGATCGCCGGCCTTCGCTACCAGGACATCCGCAAACGGGTGCGCGCCGCGCTCGACAAAGTGGGGTTGTTGAGTAAGGAAAAAGCCTGGCCATTAACCTTGTCGGGCGGGGAGCAACAGCGCGTCGGAATTGCCAGAGCCATCGTCGGGATGCCGCCGGTTCTGCTCGCTGATGAACCCACCGGAAACCTGGATCCGGAGCTTTCCAGAGACTTATTCGGGCTATTCGAGCAATTGAATGCCCAGGGCGTCACGGTGCTGATCGCCAGCCACGACCTGGCGCTGATCCGGCGCATGGGGCGGCGAGTGCTGGTCCTGTCTCAGGGATGCCTGGCAGATGATATCGCCGGCGCGGACCTGGCGGGAGCGCGGGCATGAAACTGGAGCGCTTTCGCAGACGAACCCGTGCGTGGGGTCGCCGCCAGTTGTTCAGCCTGTTCTCGAGTCTCGGTACCCTGATGAGCCATCGTGCAGGCACGCTGATGACCGTTCTCGTTCTGGGCATCGCGATGGCCTTACCGGTGGGTCTTTATGTGACCGTCAAGAATCTGCGGGCGCTCGATTTGAAGCAGGAACAGTGGGGCACCATCACTGTGTTCCTGAAGACTGAGGCCGATCAGGATGCTGCTCAGGCGCTGAATGACATGATCAATGGGAGGGTGGGTATGACCTCAGATGTCATCTCACCCGCGCAGGGCATGGCTCAATTCCGCGAAGCTTCGGGCTTTGGCCAGGCTCTGGACATGTTCGAGGAGAACCCTCTGCCATGGGTTGTGCTGGTCACCCCCCAGCCAGCAGAAGATGTCCCGCTTGAGGCAGCTGTTGCGCAGATTGAAGAGTGGCTCCTGCAGCAAGAGGACGTTGACCTGGTACAGGTGGATTTTAAATGGCTGCAGCGGCTCGCGGGGCTCCTGGCCCTGGGTGATGCGCTGATTTCCGTGCTTACTGTCTTCTTCTCTCTGGCGGTGGTCGTTGTGGTTTCAAACACCATTCGGATGGATGTGGCCAACCGCTCCGAGGAAATCCAGGTTTTAAGCCTGGTCGGGGCGGGCGAAGGCTTTATCCGTCAGCCGTTCCTCTATTCAGGGTTCTGGTATGGTTTGCTGGGCGCAACGCTGGCGCTTCTGCTTTTCAATGGTTGCCTGTTCTATCTCAAACGGCCATTGGAAGGCCTGCTCGATGCCTACGGAAACAGCTTCACAGTGCACAACCTGGATGGGGTAGGAGTGCTGTTTGTATTTTTTGCCGGCGGCTTCCTGGGGTTCATCGGAGCCTGGGTTTCAGTGCAGCGCTACCTCCGGATGATCAACACAGACGGCATGCTTGGGCGGTTCTAGATACCGGGGTGAAACCCGGGGAACATTTCTACAAAGAAAGAGTCGAACCCTGCAGTTGATAAAATTAATTGGCAGTATGGTCGAGGGCGCTTCCCGCGGTTCCCGGAAGGGGCCGTTATGGTTTCATTCATGTGGAAATGTGCTAAACTTGACCGTTGCCCAGGAGGATTAATGAGCAAAGATCTCGTACCAAGTCATCTTTTGGTTCCCGCGGGAACCGGCAGTCTGGATTCCTATATCCAGGAGGTCAACAAGATACCCGTGCTCACGTTTGAAGAGGAGCAGGATTACGCTCGCCGCTATCGCGATAACGACGACATCGAAGCGGCGCGCAGGATGGTCCTGGCGCACCTGCGATTTGTCGTTCACGTGGCCAAGGGTTATACGGGTTATGGACTCGCGCTGGGTGATCTGATCCAGGAAGGCAATATCGGCCTGATGAAAGCGGTCAAGCGGTTTGACCCGGACCATGGTGTTCGCCTGGTTTCATTTGCCGTGCACTGGATCAGGGCGGAAATGCATGAGTTCATTCTGCGTAACTGGCGCATTGTCAAAGTGGCAACGACCAAGGCGCAGCGGAAGCTGTTTTTCAACCTGCGTAAATCCAAGAAACGCCTGGGCTGGCTGAACTACGCAGAAGTCCACGCGGTTGCGAAGGATCTCGGTGTCAAACCTGAGGTGGTTCTCGAGATGGAATCGCGACTCTCGGGCCAGGACGTGGGTTTCGATCTGCCGCCCAATGCAGACGACGAAATACCCTATGTGGCGCCGGTAGCGTACCTGGAAAGCAAGTCCAGGGATCCTGAAATGGAGCTTGAATCCTCGGATTGGACCAACCACAACAACACATTGTTGTACGCAGGTCTCGATCAACTGGACGACCGGAGTAAGGATATTATCCGTAGTCGCTGGTTGCAGGATGGCAAGATGACTTTGCAGGAACTGGCTAATCGCTACGATATTTCCGCAGAGCGTATCCGGCAACTCGAAGCCAATGCACTGCGAAAGATGAGGGCGTCAATAACCGCTTGATTCCGCAGCGTGCCAGAAACATTCAAACGGCCTCCTTCGCGGAGGCCGTTTTCATTTGGAGAGCGATAAATGCAGCAGCAATTTACCCGGGAATGGGTCGTCATGAAGTTTGGCGGAACCAGTGTCAGCTCGAAGGATTGCTGGGAGACGATCTGTCACCAGGCGGATCGCCAGGCACAGCAGGGCAGGCATGTCATGGTAGTGGTTTCTGCACTGTCCGGGGTGACCAACCTGCTTACCGGCCTGATTGCAGACCATGAACCCGCTGATACTGCAAAAGTTTTGCAGGAAATCAGGGATATACATGTACAATTGCTTAAATCACTGGAACTGAAACCATCAGCCCGGTTCGATGATCACTGGAACATGCTGGCCGGCCTTCTGGACCATCGTGAAGCCGTGCTGGCGCCGGAGAAAAAAGCCCTGATCATGGCCCATGGTGAGTTGTTATCGAGCTCGGTCGGGCAGCAGGTGATGCAGGCGGCCGGCCTGGATCCGTCCTGGCAGGATGCGCGGGATCTGTTGCATGCTGCTGCCGACCCGGTGGGCGATGTCATGTCAGTCCGCTGCGATGACCATCCACAACCGGAAAGGGCAGACCAGTTGGCCCGGCAAGCACTGGTTCACATCACCCAGGGCTTTATTGCCGTCGGGCCGGACGGCGTTACCTGTCTGCTGGGCCGTGGTGGTTCCGATACTTCGGCAGCCTGCCTGGCTGCGCAACTGGGTGCGGCCCGTTTGGAAATCTGGACGGATGTGCCAGGCATTTTCAGTGCCGATCCGAGGGTAGTGCCCGAGGCGCGACTATTACGCCGCTTGAGCTACAACGAAGCCCAGGAACTGGCCTCCATGGGGGCAAAAGTGTTGCATCCTCCCAGTATCCAGCCGGCACGGCGCCATACCGTTCCGATCTACATCAAGGACACCAACCGCCCCGATGAAGCGGGCACGCGTATTGGCAGCCAGACTTTAAACGAAGAAGCCCAGGTGAAGGGGGTAGTCAGCCGGGAGAACATTACCCTGATCAGCATGGACAACCCCTCAATGTGGCGCCAGGCCGGGTTCCTGGCGGATGCATTCGCCGTGTTCAAGCGCCATGGCTACTCTGTCGACCTGGTTTCTACATCCGAGTCCACGGTGACCGTTAGCCTCGATCCACAGTTTCCGGCGCATTTCGATGCGCAAAAAATGGCGCGGTTCATGGAGGACCTGGAGCGGCTGTGCCGGGTCAGGGTCCATAAAGGCTGTATCTCTATCAGCCTGGTTGGCAACTCGATCCGGACCATTCTCGGGCGGCTTTCAGCGGCACTGGATGTTTTCCAGGACCGTCACGTGCACATGGTGACCCAATCGGCCAACGACCTGAACCTGACACTGGTGGTCGACCCGGAGCATGCACTGAGCCTGGTTCGCAAGCTGCACCAACTGCTGATCGCCTCGGCTGCTGACAACCGGCCGGAATTCGGGCCTAGCTGGCGCGAACTGACGCGCTTACAGCAGGCACCTGAAAGCGTGGACCCCTGGTGGGTCAGCAAGGCCGGCCAGCTACAGGAAATAATGGCGGGGCGGGAATCCGCTTATGTCTATGACCTGGAGACAGCATGTCAGGCGGCGCGACGACTCACTGGCCTGGCTTCAGTTGCGCGGGTGTTCTACGCCGTGAAAGCCAACGACCATGCAGGCCTTCTTCGGGCGCTTGTCAACGAGGGCCTGGGGCTCGAATGCGTTTCGATGCAAGAGGTCAGACATGCATTGCAGACCGTCCCTGGTTTACAACCGGGCGATATCCTTTTCACGCCCAATTTTGCAGCGCGTGAAGAATATGAGGCCGCATTGCAGCAGGGCATTCTCCTGACGGTCGACAATTCGTGGGCCATCCAGCAATGGCCCGGGGTTTTCGCAGGGCGGGATATTTTTCTGCGACTGGACCTGGATACCGGATACGGGCACCACAAGAAAGTGATTACTTCAGGAGCAGACTCCAAATTTGGTATTTCGCTGGAGCATATTGAAAATTGCCTGGAGACGCTAAAAGAGAACGGAGCCAGGGTGATCGGCCTTCATGCGCACACGGGCAGCGGCGTGCATAACGCCGACGTGTGGCGAGAACAACTGGAGCGTTTCCTGGAGGTGTTGCCGATGTTTCCGGATGCCCGCATCCTTGACCTGGGTGGCGGGCTGGGCGTTCCCGATCGCCGCGGTCAGGCCGGCTTTGACCTCGCCAGAATGGACGATTTGCTGGCCGGGGCGATCAAGGGGCGGAATATCGAAATCTGGCTGGAGCCGGGACGCTACCTGGCGGCAGAATGTGGTGTCTTGTTGTCCCGCGTGACGCAGCTCAAAACCAAGGGACAGTACCATTACCTTGGCATCAGTACCGGTATGAACGCCCTGATACGGCCAGCCCTGTATGGCGCTTACCACGACATCGTGAATCTGACCCGTCTGCGGGAAACTGCCGAAAGGGTCTACCGTGTGGTAGGCCCGATCTGCGAGTCCGGAGACGTGGTAGGGGAAAGTCGATTACTTCCCATCAGCTCGGAAGGCGACATCGTGCTGGTCGCCAATACCGGGGCTTATGGCCGCGTCATGTCTTCGAGTTACAACCGCCGGTTTCCGCCCGAAGAGCTGACGCTTTGAGCTGATCAGTCCTCGTCCGGATCAACAATCCAGGCCTCCGGAGGCGGGCAGGAACAAACCAGGTTCCGGTCACCAAAAACATTGTCTACGCGGCTTACCGGCGCCCAGAATTTGTTCAGGTACAGATCCTGGACAGGGTAGGCGGCCTGCTCGCGCGAGTAGGCGTGGTTCCATTCCGCCGCCAGGTCTGCCGGCGTATGCGGAGCGTTTTTCAGCGCGTTGTCCTGTGCATCCTGCTCGCCATTTTCAACGGCCCGTATTTCATTACGGATACTCAGCATGGCATCACAGAAACGGTCAATTTCGGCAAGGGATTCGCTTTCAGTCGGCTCGATCATTAACGTTCCTGGAACCGGAAAGGACATGGTCGGGGAGTGGAAACCATAGTCGATCAAGCGCTTCGCTACGTCTTCCTCGGAGATCCCACAGGCTTCCTTGAATGGCCTGATATCGATGATGCACTCATGAGCCACGCGGCCGTTCCGGCCTGTATACAGGACCGGGTAGGCGTCCTTGAGCCGGCTGGCTATGTAGTTTGCATTCAGGATGGCGACTTGTGTGGCTTTCTTCATACCCTCGCGACCCATCATGGTGATGTAAGCCCAGGAAATCGGCAGGATGCCGGCGCTGCCCCAGGGAGCGGCTGCAATCGCCCGGTTATTAGCGAAATCACCATTCATCGGCACGATGGAATGGCCTGGCAGGAACGGTTGCAGGTGCTTGCCGACGCAAATGGGACCCACTCCCGGTCCTCCGCCGCCGTGTGGAATGCAGAAAGTCTTGTGCAGGTTCAGGTGGGAAACATCAGCCCCAAACTTGCCCGGCGCGGCGCAACCCACGAGGGCGTTGAGGTTTGCGCCGTCGAGATAGACCTGTCCTCCATGCTGGTGAACTACCTCGCATATTTCCCGGATGTCTTCCTCAAACACGCCATGGGTTGAGGGGTAGGTGATCATCAGGGCGCCCAGGCGGTCACTGTGTTCCTCCGCCCGGGCCCGCAAGTCATCCAGATCCACGTTTCCGCTTTCGTCGCACTTGACGACAATGATCTTCATTCCCGCCATCGCAGCACTGGCAGGATTGGTGCCGTGTGCCGAAGACGGAATCAGGCAGATGTCCCGGTCCTGATCACCCCTGGCTTCATGGTACGCCTTGATCGCCAGCAACCCTGCGTATTCTCCCTGCGAACCGGCGTTCGGTTGAAGGGATACCGCATCGTAGCCGGTACACACGACCAGCATGTTTTCCAGTTCGCTGATCAGTTGACGGTAGCCTCCGACCTGGTCAGCAGGTGCGAACGGATGGATGTCACAGAAACCGGGCCAGGTGATGGGAATCATCTCCGTGGTTGCATTCAGCTTCATCGTGCACGACCCCAGGGAGATCATGGCATGCGCCAGCGAGAGATCCTTGTTTTCAAGCCGCTTCAGGTATCGCAGCATCTCTGTTTCAGAATGGTAGTCATAGAACACGGGGTGTTGCAGAAAATCACTCTCTCTTTGCAGCGTTGCCGGAATGGCCGTCCAGCCCTGTTCAAGATTCAGGTCAATTTCGGTCGCCGATTGGGGTGCTTCCCCATCGGCGAACGCGCGCAATAACACATCAATGTGCTCCCGCGTGGTTTTTTCATTGACGCTCATGCCCAGTGTATTGGGGCTGACTCTGCGCAGGTTGATGCCACCGGCGAGCGCGCGCTGATAAATGGCTTCAGCAGCCTGCTCGTCCAGCGAAACCGTCAATGTATCGAACCAGTGATCGCCCTGGTTGGGGTAACCCAGGTCCTGTAGCCCGGCGGCGAGGATGCCACTGAGACGGTGGATTCTGCGGGCGATTTTCTTTAACCGTTCGCGCCCGTGCCAAACGCCGTAAAGGCCGCTGATGACGGCCAGCAGGGCCTGAGCTGTGCAAATGTTACTGGTCGCCTTGTCCCGGCGTATATGCTGTTCCCGCGTCTGCAGGGCCATGCGCAGGGCAGTGCGTCCCTTGCTGTCCTGTGACACGCCGATAATCCGCCCCGGCATTGAGCGTTTATAGGTTTCGCGCGTCGCGAAAAACGCCGCATGCGGACCGCCATAACCCATGGGCACACCGAAACGTTGGGCCGAGCCAATGACGACATCTGCGTCCATTTCGCCGGGTGGCGTCAGTAATACCAGGCTCATCAGGTCGGTTGCCACGGTGACCAGGGCTCCCCGGTCATGTGCGGTGGAAATCACTGAACGGTAGTCGCACAGGGCGCCGTCACAACCCGGATACTGCAGCAACACGCCAAAATACTCACCGTCCTGGATCGCCTCTTCAGGCTGGCCGACCACGACTTCGATACCAAAATAAAGCGCCCGGTTTTCTACCACGTCAAGGGTCTGAGGCAAAACATTGCTGTCGACCAGGAAGCGGGGCGATCTGGATTTTCGGTTCATGCGCTGCAGCATGGTCATGGCTTCAGCTGCGGCGGTTGCTTCGTCCAGCAGGGAGGCGTTGGCAATAGGCATTCCTGTGAGGTCACAAACCATCTGCTGGAAGTTCAGCAAAGCTTCCAGCCTGCCCTGAGAGATTTCTGCCTGGTAGGGCGTGTAAGCGGTATACCAACCGGGATTCTCCAGCACATTCCTCTGAATGACTGCGGGCAGGATGGTTTCGTGGTAACCCATGCCTATCATGCTGTGCTGTACGCGATTTTGCGCGGCCATTTCGCGCAGGCTGGCGAGGGTCTGCAGCTCTGTTTTCGATTCCGGCAAATCCAGTGGTTCATTGATCTGAATCGAAGGTGGAAGCGTACCGCTGATCAGTTCATCCAGTGATGAAACACCGATTTCATCCAGCATCAGTGCAACGTGTTCGTCGCGCGGACCAATGTGCCGCATGATGAATTCATCGTGGTCTTCCAGAGTGGACAGCGTCATTTCGGTGGCATCGGGTGAAAAATGTTTACTCATCGTTCAAATTCTCGGTTTCGGGCAGGTCCATCTAGCGCAGGACCATTTGCAGGAAATGGTCGCTCAGCAGGAATACGAACAATACCATCAGGTAAATAATGGAATAACCAAAAGTCTGCATGGGCAGTCGTTCATCATTGTCTCCCAGCAGCCTTAGTGCATACCAGAGGAACCCCAGGTTCAACACCGTGACGCCGGCAAGGTACAACAGTCCGCTCATGCCGGTGAGGTAGGGGAGGGTCGTGACGATGACCAGCAGGATCGTATAAAACAGGATGTGCCAGCGAGTGAACCTCACCCCATGCGTGACAGGCAGCATGGGAATGTCGACGGCAGCATAATCGTCTCGACGGTGAATCGCCAGCGCCCAGAAATGCGGTGGTGTCCAGACATAGATGATCAAAAACAGGATCAGTGCGTTGGGGTCAACCGAGCCCGTGACGGCGGTCCAGCCCAGCACAGGTGGCGCTGCACCGGCGGCGCCGCCTATCACGATATTCTGCGGCGTGGCCCGTTTGAGCCAGACCGTGTAAACGATGGCGTATCCAATCAGGGACAGGAAGGTCAGCACCGCGGTCAGAGTGTTCACCCAGACCACCAGCACCGTCATCGAAATCGCTCCCAGAGCCAGTGCAAAGGTCAATACCTGTGTAATGCCTAGTTGTCCGGACGGTAGTGGACGATTTCGCGTACGGGCCATGACCGCATCGATTCTCTGGTCCAGAAGGTGGTTGATTGCGGCAGCCGAGGAGGCAGCGAGACCAATCCCGATGGTGCCGAATACCAGGGCGCCCAGGGGCGGCCAGCCCGGTACAGCCAGCACCATACCAACGACCGCAGTGAATACGATCAGGTAGACCACTTTGGGTTTGCAGAGCTCCAGGTACTTGTGGGCGATAGTTGTCATGACTTCAAACGCTTCGGTCACCTGACTGGTATGCCAGCCAGAGCATCGAAGCAAGTAACAGGGCGCCCATCCCGTTGTGTGCAACTGCATTCGCCAGAGGCAAGTGCAGAAGAACATTTTGAATGCCAAGCACCACCTGGAAAATCAGCAATGCTGCAAGCATCGCTCCGGATTTTCTGCAGGGTTCCCGCAATATCAGGCGGATCGCCAGGACGCCCAGTAAAATGAACGTGAACAGGGCGCCCAACCGATGGGTCATTTGAATGGCCATACGGGAGCGCAAATCCAGCACGCCCCCCTCGTAATCCACACCAATTTCACGAAACAGGGTGAAGCCCTCGCCAAAATCCATTTCCGGCCATAATTCGCCCTGGCAACCGGGAAACTCGGTACATACCATTGCGGAATAGTTGGCACTGGTCCAGCCACCCAGGGCAATCTGCGCGACCAGGACCAGCAGTCCGGTGATAATCATCGGGCGAAAAGGCCTGAAGGCCTCTGCAGGCCTGGCGTCCGCAGGCTCGCGCGTCCGCCAGGCGAGCCATAAAAGCAGGCTGAACGTCGCAAAACCACCCAGCAAGTGCCCCATCACCACAATGGGCAGCAGTTTCAGGGTGACGGTCCACATGCCCAGAGCAGCCTGGAACAGGATCAGTGCCAGTAATGCGGCCGACAAGAGCCGCGTTGCCGGGCGGTTGTGGCGTTTCCAGGCGAGAAAATTGATCGCCATGACCAGCAAGACCAGTGTTCCTGCGAGGTAACGATGCGCCATTTCCTTCCAGGCCTTTGCAGATTCAACCGGGCGCTCTGGAAAAGCTTCATTGGCCTGGCTGACTTCCTCCGCATGAACAGGCCAGGTTAACTGGCCGTAGCAACCCGGCCAGTCCGGGCAACCCAGGCCGGCATGAGAAAGTCGCACGTAGGCGCCGAGCACGATCACGACAAACGCGAAGATAGCAGCGACAAGCGCCAGGCGATGCAAGCCAGGGTTCATGATTATTCGTCCAGTTTCGACCAGGTCAGGAGCCGTTTCAGATCTTTTTTGAGGTCATTCGGATCGGCCCCGGTTTTGTACACCATCATTATATTCCCAAGCGGGTCGATCAGGTAAGTTGCCGCGGCGCCATTCGCCGACCGGGCCATGGCATCCTCCAGTGTTCCATCCTGGCTGGTGATCAGCCTGAATTCGGGATAAATTTCCTGCAGTCGCGTGGCAGCAGACGCTGGAGTTACTTCGGGCAGCAACAGGGCAATGCGTATGCGTGACATATTTCTTCCTGCGGCACGGTGAACCTGCCTCAATTCGGTGACTTCGTCCACGCAGGCCCCGGCACAGTCTGAAGGTACGGATTTCAGAACAACCCAGTGTTCCGCAAGGTCCTGCTCAGCGGGCTGAGGCCCATCGCCAGTAAGACCAAGAATGCTGATCGAGCTCCATGACATCGGAACGGGGGGTTCAACCAGTTGCCCCAGGTTGCGGGTAGTGCCTGGTTTGTATTCTATGGCGCCGGTATACATGAACCAGGCAAGCAGGAGTGGCAGCAGAAACATGGCCGCGATGATGATCAGTGAAATCCGGGGTGAAAGTCGTTTACTCATTTTCCTGCCTGCGTCCGGGTCTGTTTCGAGCGGGCGTTATTTACGCCCAGGATGATCCATATGACCAGTGCGGCTGCGGCCAGCGAAAACCACTGCAAGGCATAAGCGCCGTGAACTTCCGGCGCCATGACGGCCGCCTGCCATTGCCGGTCTTCGAAGCCACTGTCATCACCGGCGTCAAGTTGCAGCAGCCAGGGTTCAAGTGACACCTGCATGGCCTCGCCGACGGTTTCAATGTCCAGATACGTTACCAGTTGCGGCCACCCGTCCGCTTTTACAATGTCTGCCTCGCCCAGGCGTTTGCCGCCGATGGACGGTCGATTCAGAATCCCGGAAATAACCCGGTCCCTGCCGTCGGTATCGAACTGGGGTAACGAACGCCGGTCTGCCGCCAGTGGCAGCCAGCCCCGGTTGACCAGGATTTGCGTGCGGTCCTCAAGGATGAAGGGCGTCAGCACATGGACACCGGGCCTTCCGTTGTGAATCTTGTTATCGAGCAAAATATGCCGTTCGGTATCGTACCGGCCTCCAACTCCGACCCGGGCAAACAGTTCTTCCTGTTTCATGGCTTCGGAAAGACTGAGGACAGGTGCATTTTCAAACTGCTCAAACAGCATTTCTTTTTCTGCCTTGCGCTCAATCTGCCACCACCCCAGGCGCATGAACACGAGCGCGAGAGCGAACAGAACCAGGGTTAACTTGATCGAAGGCTTGAAGGACATGTTGGTATAATCAGGGTTCGCCCAGTTACCAGGCAGAAACCGACATGGTTATGAAAATTCTGATCATTCTTTTCTTACTCACCATTCTGTACAGTCTGGGTTCATCGCTGATTTTCCTGGTCAAAGACCACGGCGAAGGAAATCGCACAGTAAACCGCCTGAGCTGGCGCATTGGCTTATCCCTGGTGCTATTCCTGTTCCTGTGGGTAGCTTACCAACTAGGTTGGATAGAACCCAACAGCGGTCCTGTCAGGATGCCTCCCGTGCAGCAAACCGATCAACCAGAATAGCGCAAAGCCCGCCGGTTGGCGGGCTTTTTCGTTGGGCAATGGCGTGCGCGCCTAGTAGACGTAAACAAAGATAAACAGACCCAGCCAGACCACATCCACAAAGTGCCAGTACCAGGCAACGGCTTCGAATCCAAAGTGGTTTTTAGCGGTGAAGTGTCCGCGCATGCAGCGGATGGTGATGACCGTCAGCATGATAGCGCCCAGCGTCACATGCATACCGTGAAATCCGGTCAGCATGAAAAAGGTTGAGCCGTAAATGCCGGAACCAAGCGTCAGGCCGAGATGCTGGTACGCTTCTATGTATTCCTCTACCTGGTAGAATACGAACAGGAAACCCAGGACCACCGTGGCAATCAGCCAGGTGATGAGTTTTCCACGTTCCTCTTTCTTCAGGGCATGATGCGCCATCGTTACGGTAAAGCCGGATGCCAGCAGGATCAGCGTGTTCAGGAAAGGCACGCCGAAGGCGGGTACGGTCTGGAAGGGACCCCCTATCTCTGCGGGGCCACCGGTGGGCCACACCGCATCATAACCCTGCCAGAGCAGTTCATTGGTGAAAGCGCCGGTACCTTCGCCGCCCAGCCAGGGCACTGAAAACATCCGGACGTAAAACAGCACACCGAAAAAACAGGCAAAAAACATGACCTCGGAAAAAATGAACCACATCATGCCCATGCGGAATGATGTGTCTACCTGGGCGTTGTACAGGCCGGCTTCGCTTTCCTTGATGACTTCGCCAAACCAGCCAAACATCATGTAAATCAGGATTAACGCGCCCACCAGGAACGTCCAGGGCGCGGTGGCTGAATCATTGACCCAGAAAGCGGCACTGGCCATCAATGTAATCATGCCCAGCGAACCGATAATCGGCCATTTGGTTCCATGGGGTACGTAATAACTGTCGTCTGCGTGGTGTGCCATGTTTAGTAAGCCTCGTTAATCCTCTTGGCTGTCCCGGTTTCAGTTGGATGATGATTTCGAACCGGCCATCTGGGCGACGGCGGTTGAGTTTTCATCCCGGTAGAAAGTGTAGGACAACGTTATTTCCTTTATATAGTCCGGCATATCCGGTTGTATGAAATAGTACACGGGCATTTCTTTGGTTTCATTGGCCAGCAGAATCTGCTCGGTGAAGCAAAAGCACTCGGTTTTTACAAAGTACAGGCTGGCTTCGGGCGGTGTGACGTTGTAGATCGCCCGTCCCGCCATGGGCTCGTCAGTCGGGTTCATTGCCAGGTAAAATGCTTCCGTCATTTCTCCCAGGGATACCCAGGATGACTTCTCTTTAGCCTCGAAAATCCATGGAAGCCCGGAATTCACCGTCGCATCGAACCGGATTTTGATCTGCCGGTCTGATTTCTGCACATCTCCAGCGCTTTCAGCTATTTTTACGCCGCGTCCACCCAGCCCCGTGAGATCGCAGAAAACGGTATAAAGCGGCCACATGGCGAATCCGAACCCGAACATCCCGACGGCAAGCAGCACCAGTTTGCGCACCAGTTTGCGATGAGACGTCCGTTCTTCCTTTGGAGTGCTGGTGGCCATATCAGTGCCCCAATACGCCCGACAGGACGAATGCAACGAAGATCATGGCCGCGACCAGCCCCAGCAGCCAGGCGGTTTTAACCGCACGGCTGCGCCTTGTGTTGATGTCATCACGATTTTCGATGTTCATGGCCCGGCTCAGTGAGCCTCGCCCGCATGCGCTATGGTCGATGCGTTGATCGGCGGAGGCGTATTGAACGAGTGATAGGGCGGTGGTGATGAAAGGGTCCATTCAAGGCCCTTAGCGCCTTCCCAGACCTGCCCGGTTGCTTTCTGCTTGCTCTTGTAAACGCAATGCACAATGACACCGACGAAGATCAGCTGTGACGCCCCGAAAATAAACCCGCCGATCGAAGAAATCATGTTGAAGTCAGCAAACTGGGTTGAATAGTCGGGAATGCGTCGAGGCATGCCCGCCAGCCCCAGGTAGTGCTGTGGGAAAAACAGGATATTGACTGAAATAGCGGATATCCAGAAATGGATCTTCCCCCATTTCTCGGAATACATGTGACCGGTCCATTTTGGCAGCCAGTAATAAGTACCTGCCATCAACGCAAATACGGCGCCCGGAACCAGTACATAGTGGAAGTGAGCGACCACGAAGTAGGTGTCGTGATACTGCAGGTCGACTGCGGCAATAGCCAGCATCAATCCGGAAAGCCCGCCGATGGTGAACAGCACAACGAAAGCAATCGCAAACAACATGGGGGTCTCGAAGGTCATGGACCCCCGCCACATGGTGCTCACCCAGTTAAAGACCTTCACCCCCGTGGGCACTGCGATCAGCATCGTGGCGTACATGAAAAACAGCTCACCGGTCAGCGGCATGCCAACCGTGAACATGTGGTGAGCCCAGACAATGAACGACAGGAACGCGATACTGGCGGTGGCATAAACCATCGCCGTGTAGCCAAACAGCGGCTTGCGGGCAAAGGTCGGGATGATTTCCGAAACGACACCAAAGGCCGGCAAAATCATGATGTAGACCTCGGGGTGACCAAAGAACCAGAAAATATGCTGGAACATGACGGGGTCACCGCCACCCGCTGCATTAAAGAAACTGGTGCCAAAGAAGTGGTCCGTCAGCAGCATTGTGACTGCTCCGGCAAGCACTGGCATGACTGCGATCAGCAGGAAAGCCGTGATCAGCCAGGTCCAGACAAACAGGGGCATTTTCAGCAGGGTCATGCCTGGCGCCCGCATGTTCAGAATGGTTGCGATGACGTTGATCGAACCCATGATCGATGAAATACCCATCATGTGAATGGCAAAAACGACAAAGGCGAAACTCTGTCCACCTTGCAGGCTGAGTGGCGGATACAGGGTCCAGCCGGCTGCCGGACCGCCAGAATCCATGAACAAGGTGCTGAGCAGCATGGTGAAGGCGAACGGCAAAATCCAGAAGCTCCAGTTATTCATGCGCGGCAGGGCCATGTCCGGCGCGCCGACCATCATCGGAATCATCCAGTTGGCAAAGCCGACCCAGGCTGGCATGACCGCACCAAATACCATGATCAGCGCATGCATGGTGGTCATCTGGTTAAAAAAGTCCGGTTCCACCAGTTGCAGGCCCGGCATGAACAATTCCGCACGGATGACCATGGCCATGCTGCCGCCGATGAAAAACATCAACAGGGAAAACACGAGGTACAGCGTACCGATGTCCTTGTGATTCGTCGTAAACAGCCAGCGGTTCAGAAAGCCGCTGGGAGCATGATCGTGGTGGTCGTCGTGAGTCTCGTCGTGGCTGTGAGTGTTTTCTGTAGTCATCTCATCAGTTCCTGTATGCATTGTCCGTTTTGATGCGGGCGATGGTCTGTGGCTGAACCACGTCACCGGCCTCGTTGCCAAAGGCATTGCGGGTGTACGTCAGGGCAGCCGCAATGTCTGAATCAGACAGCATGGTGCCCCAGGCCTGCATGGCGGTTCCTTCACGGCCATGCAGCACGATCTGGATGTTATCTTCCACCGGCCCCTGGGTTATGGCGCTTCCCGCCAGCGCAGGGAATGCCGGGGCAAGTCCCTGCCCATCTGCCTGGTGACAGGTGGCGCATTGCGCGGCATAGACGTTCTCGCCGGTTTCCATCAGCTCATCCCGGGTCCAGAGGCGACGGGTTTCCAGGTCCTGGTGCGCCATGCGCTGGCGTTGCTGATCAGCCCAGGCCCGGTATTCCTCCCTGGGAAGCACGTTCAGCACGATGGGCATGAAACCATGGTCCTTACCGCAGAGCTCAGCGCACTGACCTCGATAGACGCCGGGTTCCAGGATTTCGGTCCAGGCTTCGTTGATGAAACCCGGGACCGCGTCTCTTTTCCATCCCAGAGCCGGGACCCACCACGAATGAATCACGTCATCAGCAGTAATCAGGATTTTAATTTTGGTGTTGGCCGGCAGCACCAGTGGGTTGTCTACTTCCAGCAGGTAGTTTTCCACGGTTTCCGGATTGGTGCCGGAGGCCAGTCTGCGTGCCGCATTCGAATCTGAGTGAAGCGAGGAGATGAATTCAATCTCGTCTTCCATGTATTCATATTTCCAGCGCCACTGAAATCCCGTTATCTTCAAGGTCATTTCAGTCTCCGGAGCGACTTCCATGTGCACCAGTGCCGAGGTCGCCGGAACGGCCATGGCGATCAGAATCACCACCGGAATGATGGTCCAGACAATCTCCGCCTTGGTGCTGTGTGTGAATTGCGCAGCCTCGTAACCCTTCGATTTTCGGTGTGCCACGATGGAATAGAACATCGCGCTGAAAACGATCACGCCGATGACGACACAAATCCACAGAATGACCATATGCAGTTGATAGCTCATCATGGACTGTGAAGTGACACCGCGGGTCATATTGATTTCATTTCCGGTGTAACCGGGTGCAGCCAGGAGCAGCCAGAAAGCGGCACTAACGGCCGCGGTAACTGCTGCTGCAACAATGAAAGTATTTTGCTTCTTCATTGGGTTTAAATGCCTCAAGAATCAAATGCGCTCTAAATAGCGCTGTATTTTCTAATAGCTCTTCGCAACTGCTCAACCAGTTGCAGCTTTTCCTCGCTCGTCAAAAACGAGCCCAGTTCCACTTGTGTCTTGCCGGATCTGATGACAACCCTGGGACTGTACCAGGCGATATCAGGTTGTATGAGTTCAACCACTGTCCAGGCTGTAACAAGCTCATGCCGGCGCTTCTTGCGGTGCCTCTGGTGCGTCACGCTGATGCGATCCTCACAGATTTCGATCACTTCCGACACCCAGGTTCTTTCCCAGGCTCTGATCAGAATCCAGGCCACCAGCGCCAGCTGGATGACCGCGATCAGGAGGATGGGCCAATAACCCTGCCAGGCCAGCAGACCTGCCAGGGAAAGGCTTACGACTGCCAGCGCCAACAAAAGATTGAGCAGGCCACCGGCGTCCAGAGAAAAGTTCCCCCTGGCCAGCACACGTGCTGTCGTCTTGTCAGAACTCTGCCAGGTAAGGACCATGTACACCCTGGGTAAAACGCCAAGCCCGCAATTGTATCCGCGCAATCAAGCTATGGGCAAGAAAAGCTTGATAAATTTCGTCTCATTTGTTTTCAAGATTGCGTGCGGAGAGTAAACTTGCCACAGACTTTACCCCTCCATGGAGAGCCGGCAGTGAGCGACCGACGAAACTGCGATTTTCTGATATCCGAGCCAGCAGCGGCGCATCCGTTAAAGGATGCCATTGACCGTTCTTATCACGCCGATGAAGCGGAAGTAGTGGCTTCGTTGCAGACCCGGGTCCATTTTCAGCCTGAGGTTGAGAAGCGTATCGATCAGCGGGCAGAATCGCTGGTCGAATCGGTTCGTTCCAGACGTGCTGAACGAGGCTTGCTGGATGCCTTCATGCAGGAATATGACCTGTCATCTGAAGAGGGCGTGATTCTGATGTGCCTTGCCGAAGCCCTGCTCAGGATTCCGGATGATGACACGGCTGAGAAACTTATCGCTGACAAGCTGGGGGATGCGGATTGGGAGTCTCACCTGGGTAAAAGTTCTTCCGTGCTCGTCAATGCCTCAACCTGGGGCCTGATGTTGACCGGTAAACTGGTCGCACTGTCCGAGTCGACCCAGTCAAATTTCAAGTCGGCGTTCAGGCGTCTGGTCAACCGGAGCGGCGAACCAGTGGTCCGCACTGCTATCCGGCAGGCCATGAAGATCATGGGGCACCAGTACGTGATGGGCAGGACGATTGACGAAGCCCTGGACCGCTCTGAGCAAAAGAAGAACAGGATTTACCGGCATTCTTTTGACATGCTGGGTGAAGCCGCCCTGACCAGCGAAGACTCCGAGCGTTACATGGAAGCATACCGTGCCGGCATCAAGGCAATAGGTAAACGCAAAAGCACGGGTGATATTTTTTCCGCGCCAAGCATTTCGGTGAAGTTGTCGGCGATTCATCCTCGTTTCGAATTCGCGCAAAAAGACCGGGTTTTGCGTGAACTGACGCCTCGATTGCTGGACCTGGCCCAACTGGCCATGGCGAACAACATGGCTCTGACGGTGGACACCGAGGAAGCGGACCGGCTGATGCTGACGCTGGAAGTTTTTGGCGCGGTACTTCAAAGCCCGGTGCTTGCCGGCTGGAATGGCCTGGGTATTGCCTTGCAAACCTATCAGAAAAGAGCACTCCCGGCTATTGAACTGCTGGCAGATCTGTCGTCGAAAAGTGGGCAACGAATACCGATAAGATTGGTCAAAGGAGCCTACTGGGATGCGGAAATCAAACATGCACAGGTGGAAGGCTTCAAGGGCTACCCGGTGTTCACACGTAAAGCGAACACTGACGTTTCATACATCGCTTGTGCCAGGCTGGTGCTGGCCAGGCGCGAGTGCTTTTACCCCCAGTTCGCCACGCATAACGCGCACACAATCGCCAGCGTGACAGAACTGGCCGGCAACCGGCTGGACTACGAGTTCCAGCGCTTGCACGGTATGGGGGAGGATCTGTACGGCATCGTCATGACTGAACATGGCTTCCGGCACAGTTGTCGCGTTTATGCGCCCGTCGGCAGCCATGAAGATTTGTTGCCGTACCTGGTCAGAAGATTGCTGGAAAATGGCTCCAATACGTCATTTGTCAATCGAATCATTGATGACACCCTACCGGCAGAAAAGGTTGCAGAGAACCCGATACGAAAAGTCGCTACTACCGAACCCGCCTGGCATCCTGCCATTCCCTTGCCGCGAAATCTCTATGGCGAGGAAAGAATCAATTCCTCCGGTGTAAACCTTGCCAACGAGAAGGATGTCGTCGAACTGGCGGAGCGCATGCAAGCATTCACAGACTGCCACTGGGATGTAGAGCCCATTCTCGCCAGAGGCCTGCTGAAGGAAGGCGGGCCCGAAAAAGAAAACATCAATCCGGCCAACCTGGACGACCGGATAGGCACTGTGCGGCAAACCAGTGCCGAAGAACTCGAGCAAGCCATCGAAGATGCGCACGCTTTCACCTGGGAATGGGACCAAACGGGAGGTGCTTCCAGGGCGGCCATGCTGGAAAAGGCTGCCGACCTGATGGAGGAAAATTTTGCCGAATTCATGGCGCTGATCAACCGGGAAGCGGGCAAAACCGCCCACGATGCAGTCTCGGAAATCCGCGAAGCCGTGGACTTCCTCCGCTATTACGCACTGCAAGCCCGGAAAAGCTTCGAAGCGCCCATCCAGTTGCCGGGTCCGACCGGCGAATCGAACCAGTTAAGCCTGCACGGCAGGGGTGTTTTCGTTTGTATCAGCCCGTGGAATTTCCCACTGGCCATTTTTACGGGCCAGGTCTGTGCTGCGCTGGCTTCGGGCAATACCGTGCTCGCCAAACCGGCAGACCAGACACCGGCGATCGCTGCGCTGGCGGTGAAGACGCTCCACCAGGCCGGAATTCCGGTCAAAGCGCTGCAATTCGTTCCGGGCCGTGGTTCGGTGGTGGGGGCGAAATTGACGTCAGACCCCCGTGTAGACGGTGTTGCATTAACCGGTTCGATGGATACGGCTTACCGGATCAATCGAAGCCTTGCGGCCAGGGAAGCACCATTGGCGGCGATGATCGCCGAAACGGGTGGGCAGAACTCGATGTTGGTCGACAGTTCTGCGCTACCGGAACAGGTCGTTCAGGACGTCATTCGAAGTGCGTTCCACAGCGCGGGTCAACGTTGTTCAGCCCTGCGGGTTTTATATGTCCAGGACGACGTAGCCGATCAGATCATGGGCTTGCTCGCGGGCGCCATGCAGGAATTGGTCATTGGAGACCCGCGGTTTCTCTCAAGCGATGTCGGCCCGGTCATTGATGGTGCTGCCCTGGAGGAACTGAGGGCGCATGCTGAAAAAATGGAAAAGGATTTCAGGTTGATCGGAAGGGCGTCCGTCAGCACAGACCTCACAGGCCATTACATGGCGCCCTGCGCTTTTGAGATTGACTCGATCAACACGCTGCAGGAAGAGGTCTTTGGCCCCATACTGCACGTGGTTCGCTATCGTTCCAGGGATCTGGATCGCGTTATCGATGAAATTAATGCGACCGGGTACGGTCTGACACTGGGAATTCACAGCCGGATCGATCACACCCAAAACTATATTTCGAGTAAGGTATTGGCCGGTAATTGCTACGTCAACCGCAACATGATTGGCGCAGTCGTCGGAGTTCAGCCTTTTGGTGGTGAAAGGCTTTCCGGAACCGGACCGAAAGCTGGTGGTCCACATTACATGCTTCGGTTTGCAACCGAGCGGACCCTGACCGTGAATACGGCCGCTGTGGGAGGCAATGCTATCCTGCTCGAGTTGGAAGACTAACAGAGAGAAAGATTTGTACCTGCAGTTTTTTGGATTAAAAGAGCCGCCGTTTTCGATTACGCCGGATCCATCGTTTGTTTATCTGAGTGCGGCTCATCGCGATGCGCTTGCGCACCTGTTGTACGGCGTGGGGCAGGGTGGAGCGAGTGGTTTTGTCCAGTTAACGGGTGAAGTGGGAACCGGCAAGACCACGATTTGCCGGTGCCTGCTCGAGCAGGTGCCAGAAGAAACGAAGGTGGCTCTGGTATTGAATTCCCTGATGACTCCGCGCGAGTTGCTTGCAACGATTTGCGAAGAACTGGGAGTGTCTACCGAAGGGATCACCGACAGTAACAAGGCGATGGTCGATGCACTCAGCGGGTATTTGCTGGATCAGCATGCCCGGGGCCGTCGGGTCGTGATCGTCATCGATGAGGCACAAAATCTCAGTCCCGAGGCTTTGGAGCAGGTGCGGTTATTGACCAACCTGGAAACGGCAAAAGAAAAACTGCTGCAGATGGTGTTGCTGGGGCAGCCCGAATTGCGGCAACTGCTGCAGCGGCAAGATCTCAGGCAATTGTCGCAGCGCATCACGGCCCGCTACCATCTGTCCCCGCTGAACCAGGAAGAAACCTTTGCCTATATCAAGCATCGAATGCAGGTTGCAGGATGTCAGCGTAATCCGTTCAGGCGTTCGGCCATGCGGGCTCTCTATCAAAGGTCGGGTGGCGTGCCGCGGTTGATCAACATCATTGCCGACCGGTCACTGGCTGGCGCTTATGCCAGGGAGTCGGGCAGCATCACGCCCGCGCTGGTAAACGCAGCGGCCAATGAAGTCCAGCCCAGCGAAACCCGGGTGCAGTCCAGCCGTTGGCCGATGACGATAGCCACCGCTTCAATCGCTGTATTACTGGTGCTGACCGTTTTTATGTGGGGCCAACCCCTGTACGAGCGGTTTCGCGTGCTAGACAACTCTGACCAACTGCCTGTCGTGCAGAACGAAACGGCGCCTGAGCCTGCAGAAGTGACGATTGACCACGGACCGGAATCAGAATCACCCGCGACAGGGCTCCCTGTGGGCACTTCTGAAATTGAGCCCGCGCAGAAACAACTACCCGGGCTTTCGATGGATCGTGCATGGCTCGATAACCAGCATCGGTCGGCCTGGCGGACCATGGCCGGCCTGTGGCAGGATCGTCAAAGCGCAAACGCGATCGCGTCGGCCTGTGACGGCGTACCGGGCCAGGGTTATGCCTGTATCCGGGAACGTGGCAACTGGTCCCGGATCAAAAACCTGGGTTTGCCCGTTTTGCTGGTGCTCCAGAATGAGAGCCCCCAGTTGCTGGTGCTCCAGGGTTTGACAGACGATGCTTTGCTGGTAGGGTCCGGTGAAGAGATGCTCGAAGTTTCCCGTGACGTGATCGAAACCATGTGGTTGGGGGAATACATCGTGATCTGGCCCCAGACTCCGGATTGGCCGATGCAGATTCGCCGGGGCGAATCCGGCGCGGCGGTGGATATCATCATGGAAATGGCCGGGTTTGCAGAACCTGCGTGGAATGGCAGCGGAGTCTTTGACGCCGGTTTTGAATCCTGGCTGCTGACCTTCCAGCGCCGGCATGGCCTGAAGGCCGATGGTATCGTCGGGCCCAATACGCTTATCTACCTGATGGCGCCAACCATCTCGCAGCCTCGCTTACAGCTGGCTGCCGGGGGGAACTCTTAAACCATGTCGATTTTGCTCGAAGCTCTGAAGAAATCGGAAAAGTCCCGTCAACTGGGAGAAACCCCGACGCTTCAGACCCCGGTTGAAGAGGCGGATTCTAGGGGGCGTTCGTCCTCCAGCCTGGTTCCCTTGTTACTGATCATGCTGAGCGCCATCGTGATGGCCTGGTTCGGTTGGCAGCAGTTCGCTGCACCGGAGCCCGTTGACTTGGTTTCCGAACCCGCCATGGTGGATGAACGGGCGGAGCCCGAGGCTCGCACCATGACCGAGAAATTCCAGGGTGAACCTGAAAACCAGCCGGTAAGCGACGCCGGCGAGAAGATGCAGGATGAAGACCGGAAGCAACAGCTGAAACAGTCTTTCGACCAATTTGCGGCCGAACCGGAGGACGAAGCTGAAATGCCTGAACCTGAAGCCATGCTGGAAGAAACGGCGGCAGAACCTGCTGCGCGAAATTCAGTTGCCAATGAGGATGCGGGTGAGGAAGAGGATACCGATGAGGCAAAAGATGCCGGTGGTGCGATGGAGCCTCACATTGCCGAGCCCATCAGCTACTGGGAATTGCCACAGGGTGTGCGGGACAACATGCCTGAAATCAGGATAACTGTACTCGTCTTTGCAGTGGAGCCAGAGAACCGTTTCCTGTTGGCCAATGGTGAGCGTTATATGGAAAAAGATGAGCTGGACAGTGGCCTCGTGCTCGATGAAATTCGAAGGGACGGCGCAGTTTTCAAGTACAGGAAGTATCGGTTTATTCTAAAAGGATGAATGCGTGACCCAGGGGATCGTCACCAACTGGTCGGAAAATCCGACACACCCTCCATTTGTAACCGTAAGCTTCAGTTTATTGTGCGTGTTTGCGCTCCTGGTATACACAGGCCTGAGTCCGGTGATGCAGCAAGCCATGATCGAAGTCGGGGGGATGCAGCCTTCCTTCATTTCGCCTTTGCTGGAAAGAGGGCCTGCCGCGTGGTGGGACATCTCGTCGCTGAGTCTCGTAAGCGCTTTGTTCATTCATGCCAGCTGGCTGCATCTGTTGGGCAACATCGCGTATCTCTGGGTCTTTGGTATCAAGGTCGAGCAGCGTCTGGGCTCCATCGGTATCAGCCTGATATTCCTTCTCGGGGGCGCGCTGGCTAATGTGATCGTGGCGTTGCGCTTGCCTGCACTGGAAACACCCATTATTGGAGCCAGTGGCGCGGTATCAGCGGTTGTAGGAGCCTACCTGGGTCTTTTTCCAGGCCGCAGAATAGGGCTGTTCCTCCCGCTGGGTCTTTATCTGCAGTTTGCCAGGGTGCCCGCGCTGCTGGTCATTGGTTCCTGGTTTACTTTACAGTTGCTTTATACGGTATTTGGCCCCATTAATGGGGCGGTAGCGTGGTGGACTCACCTGGCGGGTTTCGCACTGGGCTTGAGTTTTGCATTGATTGCAAGAGCGCTGGCCCAGATCAGGGTATAGCGCCAGAATCGGGTTAAATGAACGGTATGGCGGAAAAAAGACTTTATAAAATCATCTTTTTGAATAATGGCAAGGTTTACGAGTTGTTCAGTGAAGGCGTCACCACCAGCGGTTTGTGGGGGTTCATCGAAGTTTCCGGCCTGGTATTTGATACGACCGAAGGTCTGGTCGTTGATCCGACCGAAGAAAAAATGAGGGAAGAATTCAAAGACGCGCGGGTCCTCCACCTGCCGATCCAGAGTGTGCTGCGCGTTGAGGAAGTTGAGCAGCGTGGCCCGTGTCTGATTCGGGATCGGGAATCCGGAGAAAAGGTCACCCCTTTCCCCATGCCGCCACATGGACGGTCTGCGTCCGATTAACGCGCAAACAAGTCTGCTTCCCTGAGCGCCTGAAGCACTTCATCCAGTTGATAATCAGCGGGAACCTGGGACGGGTGGCCTGATATTTCATTCGCCACTTTCGGTTCCTGGCCGAGGTGGCCCTCCAGGTCAGACTCCCGAATTCTTTCATCATCTTCCCCGGAAGATTCCTCCCAGTTGATGGCCACATCCGGTTCGATACCCTGTGCCTGGATGGAACGCCCCGAAGGCGTGTAATAGCGGGCTGTGGTCAGCTTGATGCCAGCACCATTGCGCAAGGGTAAAACCGATTGCACCGACCCTTTTCCAAACGTACGTTCACCCACTACGAGTGCCCGCTCATGGTCCTGCAATGCTCCGGAAAGAACCTCCGAAGCCGATGCGGTGCCACGGTCAACCAGTAATATGACCGGAGTGCCGGGCAGCCACTGTCCCGGATTGGCATTGAATTCCATCTGCATTTTTGAATTCCTGCCGCGGGTTGAAACGATCACTCCTTCATCGAGAAAGCCATCGGCGATTCCAACGGCCTGCCGCAGTACGCCACCCGGGTTGTTTCTCAGGTCAATGACCACCAGGGAAATCTCAATGCCTTCGGCCCTGATCGACTCCAGGGCCTGTTTGAGGTGTGTCGCACTCTCGTTGTGAAAATGCGTCAGCCTGAAATATGCAAAAGACTCACCGATCGGCTGGTAACTCAGCGTGGGCAGTTGCACATACTTGCGCGTTATGCTCACTTCATGAGCATCGCCTTCTTCTGGCTGCACAATGAGCACGACGTCCGTATCCGGATCACCACCGATCTCGTCAACCACGTCTGGCAGGTAGCGGCCCCTGACTTCCTCTCCATTGATCGAGGTAATCACATCTCCGGGGTTCAGGCCTGCTTCGTCGGCCGGGCTGCCATTGATGATGGCCTTGATAATGATTTTCCCATCCAGGACCTGCACATCGATCCCGATACCACTGTAGCGGCCCTTTGAAGCATCGTTGAGATCTTCATACTGTTTTGCCGGCAGATAACTTGAATGTGGGTCCAATTCCAGCAACATGCCCCGTATAGCGGCATCCAGTAGTGTTTTATCATCCACTTCTTCAACGTAATTATTCCGGGCCTGGTTGAATACATCCGTGAACGTGCGCAGGTCATCCAGGGTCAGCTGGGCCTGCGACTGATCTGCTGTCTGTGTGGATGCTCCATCGTCCGGAGCCGCCTGGGCCGGGGACATGGCAACTATCGCCAACAGGATCAGGGACAGTGATGTGCTATTTCTACTCATATTCAAACTCGTCCAGTAAAGGCGCCTATCGCGCCAGCCATGCCGCCGGATCGACAGCTTTCCCGTTTTTTCGCAATTCAAAATAGAGACCCTGTCCACTGCCGGGGTTCTCGCCTACGACACCGATGACCTGGCCGGGTTCAACCCAGCTTCCGACATCCTGAAGCAGGCTTTCATTATGACCATACAGGCTCAGATAGCCCTGGCCATGATCAATGATCAAAAGCAGGCCATAACCCCGCAGCCAGTCGGCGAAGGCGATTCGCCCATAAGCTACGGCACTGACCTCGCTTCCGCGATCGACCCCGATCAACCATCCCTGCCATCTGAGACCGCCCACCCGGGGCTGGCCATACGCGTGCCTGACCGGTCCTTTGACAGGCATCGGGATCCGGCCTTTTTGCGCCGCGATGCCTGAACGGCTGCCAAGGTCCTGGGGTATATCGGCCAGGACATCATTCAGTCGTTCCAGCAGTGCTTCCAGGTCACGCTGATTCTGTTGCAGTTCAGCCAGGCGGGACTCTTCCGAACTGATCTGACGGGACAACTGTGCCACCAGGGTATTTCTGTTCTCCCGCTGTTTTGTGAGTTCATCCAGAACAGCCTGCTGCTCGGTTTGAACATTTTCTATCCGTTGCAGTTCCCTGTCGATGGATTGTTGCATGCCGTCCAGGGTTGTCAATGCTTCTTTGAGGCCCGAGATTTTGTCTACCTGCGCCCGGTTCATGTAGTCATAATACGACAGCATCCTGCTGAGTTTCTCGGGGTTATCCTGGTTGAGCACCAGTTTCAACCGGGTTTGCCCGGCTGTTCTGTAAGCCGCGTTTATTTGCTCCGCTAGTTGATCAAGCCTGTTCCCGAGGCTGGCCAGGTAATCTTCGCGCTGGTGTTCCAGGTCCGCCAGTTCAGCCGCGTAGGCATCACGCTGCTGCGCCAGTTTCCGATATTTCAGCGAGGCGTCCTGGATGGCCAGGTCCAGCTCCTTGAGTTGAAGCTGTTCCTTGTACTGATCCGCTCTTGAGGACTCCAGCTGATTCCTCAGAGCGTTGATGTTGCGGTTGACTTCACTGAGCCTTGCTTCGGCCTGTTCCTTTTCCAGGGTTTCTGCTCTGGCCTCGGCCGGCATGGCCGCATCAAGTAGCAGCGCTCCCAGGACAATAAACGTGACGGCGACGGGTTTCAGCGGCTCAGACCTGGCCACCTTTCAGTTCCAGCAAAGGGCTTCCCGTCATTTCAGCAGGTTGCGGCAAGCCGAGCAGGGCCAGCATGGTGGGCGCAATGTCCTGAAGCGATCCTCCATTCCTCATGACCGCCGGCCGGCCGTGATAAACAAAAGGTACCTTGTTGACCGTGTGAGCCGTATGGCTCTGGCCGCTTGCCGGGTCCTTCATCAGTTCGATGTTTCCATGATCAGCCGTCACCAGCATTTCGCCGCCGGTGGCGTCGATGGCTGACATCACAGCGGCCAGGCAGAGGTCAACGGCGACGACGGCCTTGAGCGCTGCCTCCATCTTGCCCGTATGGCCGACCATGTCAGGGTTGGCGACATTGCAAACGATGACATCGAAATCCCCGGAGTGAATGGCTGCAACCAGTTTTTCGGTCAGTTCGACAGAACTCATTTCTGGTTGCAGGTCGTAGGTGGCCACGTCAGGAGACGGCACCAGGATTCTTTCTTCCAGCGGAAAAGCGCTTTCCTCACCGCCGTTGAAAAAGAAAGTAACGTGGGCATATTTTTCTGTTTCCGCAATTCTGAGTTGCCTGAGCCCGGCGTTGGCCAGTTCTTCACCAAAAAGGCGGGGCAGAGAGAATGGTGGAAAAGCGATAGAAACCGGCAGTCCCGCCATGTACTCGGTCATGCAGACAAAGTCCGTCAACTCGATTCTTTCACGCTCGAAACCATCGAACGGGTCGTTGACAAATGCCAGGGTGATTTCGCGCGCACGATCCGCCCGGAAATTGACGAAAATGATTACATCGCCCTGCTTTACACCTTCCGTACTGCCAATAACCGTCGGCTTCACGAACTCGTCGTTCTCACCCCTGGAATAGGCCTGTTCCAATGCTTCCAGAGCCGTTGATTCGCGCCATTCTGAGCGAGCAGAGGCAATCGCATCATAGGCCAATTTTACGCGGTCCCAGCGATTGTCCCGGTCCATTGCATAATAACGCCCGCTGATCGTGGAGAATTCAGCACCAGGGGTGCTGTCCAGTTGGCTCTGCATCCGCTCTATGGAAGCCTTCGCGCTACGGGGGGGTGTATCCCGCCCATCGAGAAAGCCATGAACCGCGATGGAAGGCGCTCCGCGTTGCGCCGCCAGTTCCACGGTGGCGACGAAATGATCGTCGTGGCTGTGCACACCTCCCGGCGAGAGCAGGCCCATGATGTGAACCGTGGTGCCTTTCCGGATGGCTGCATCGATGGCGGAACAAAGCTGGGTGTTTTCAACAAAACTGCCATCACGAATGGATTGGGTGATGCGGCTGAAATCCTGGTAAACGACCCTGCCTGCGCCGATGTTCATGTGACCGACTTCAGAATTGCCCATTTGCCCGTCAGGCAGGCCCACGGACTCGCCGGAAGTCTCTATCAGCGTATGCGGGTCCTGACTCCACATCTGATCCCAGCAGGGCGTTTCAGCCATCGAGATGGCATTGTTTTCGGTTTCCTCCCGGTGGCCCCATCCGTCAAGGATCATAAGAAGAAGTGGTCTGTGTTTGGCTTGTTCGTTCATTTTCAATAATTATCCACTTGCATTTTGATTGCATTGACTCCAGATGTGACAGGCCCACAGGCGGAAGAACAGCTTCATGATGACATGCCTGTTCAACCGGCGGCTGTGGGTTGACATTATTATTTCACAAAAGAGATTACAGGATGGAGCAGGTATTCGAATTCGCAGGCAATAATGTGCTTCTGGTTGGTGGTTTTGTCGCTGTGCTTGTTTTGCTGATCTGGACCGAAGTCATGCGCAAGGTCCAGGGTCTGACCGAATTGACCCCGGTACAGGCGGTGGCGTGGATCAATGATCCGTCGGCAGTTGTGGTGGACATCTCCCCGGTGGCGGAATTCAATAAAGGTCATATCGTCAATGCCAGGAACGTGCAGTCTTCCCGGTTGGCCAACCCGGATGCTGAGATTCAGAAGTTGAAAGACAACAAGTTGCTGGTCGTTTGCAAATCAGGTCAGACCGCGATCAGTGCTGCATCGAATCTTCGTAAAATGGGTGCTGCTGACGTGGCTGTATTGAAAGGCGGCATGGCGCAATGGCGGGGTGATCAGTTCCCGGTCACCACGAAAAAATGACATAATTCCCTTTTGCCGCAACCCGGTCAGGGGCGCGGCCCAACTTAACAGAGTGATAGAAAGATGGCAGAAGAACAGAACCCAGATCCGGTAATGGTCCCGGAAGAAAAAGCAGCGGCAAATTTTCAGATTCAAAAGTTATATACCAAGGATGTTTCCTTCGAACTTCCCAACGCTCCCCAGGTATTTCAGGAGCAAGGCCAGGCAGATGTCAAAATGAGCCTCGCCCAGCGGGTGGAAGAATTGGGGGATGACCTTCATGAAGTAGTGCTTACGGTTACCGTGACGGCGACCGTCGAAGAAAAAACGGCTTACCTGGCTGAAGTTGCCCAGGCCGGAATTTTTCTGTTGTCAGGCTTTAACGAACAGTCTGCGCACGCGGTGATGAATACGATGTGCCCCAACACGCTGTTTCCCTATGCGCGGCAGCTGATTTCCACCCTGGTGGGCGAGGGCGGTTTCCCTCCGCTGGTACTGCAGCCTGTGAACTTCGAGCAACTGTACGCTCAACGCATGCAGCAAATGATGGATGAACAGAATAGCGGAGCAGCCACGCCGGGTAATGGCGAGGCAGGAGCTGCTGAGTTTCCAACGAACGAGTGAGCGTCAGCAAGGTGTTTGCCGTTCTCGGCGCCGGTTCCTGGGGAACCGCCCTGGCCATGCAGCTGATGCGCTCGGGTTCCCGGGTAATCCTGTGGGACTGGGATCGCGAACACATCGAGGCTATTGGGGAAGCCCGCTGTAATGAGCGGTTTCTGCCGGACTACCCGATACCGGAAAACATGGTGGTGGAGCCAGACCTTGAGACGGCTGTAAGTGCCGCTGATGAGATCCTGATCGTTGTTCCGTCGCACGCCTTTGCCGGTGTGTTGAAACAGATTGCCCCCTGGCTCAAGCCCGGACAGGGCATATCCTGGGCCTGTAAAGGCCTGGAGCCGGGCACAGGCAAGTTTCTGCATGAACCCGCGCAGGCCCTGTTTGGTGACGAGCGGCCATTGGCCGTTGTCACCGGGCCTTCATTCGCGAAAGAAGTTGCCGCCAATCTGCCAACCGCTGTGACGGTCGCAGGAACGCAACCCGAATATTGTGCAAAAGTTGCCGGCGCACTGCATGGTGGCAATTTCAGGGCGTACACAAGCGACGATATCCTGGGCGCCGAACTGGGTGGGTCGGTCAAGAATGTCCTGGCCATCGCAACCGGCATCTGTGACGGAATGGGCCTGGGTGATAATGCCAGGGCGGCCCTGGTAACCCGCGGACTGGCGGAGATGATGCGTCTTGGCCGCGCGCTGGGTGCGCGGGATCAGACGTTGACTGGACTTACCGGAATGGGAGACCTGGTGCTGACCTGCACCGGTGATCTTTCCCGCAACCGTCGCCTGGGGCTGGCCCTGGGTGCGGGTAAGTCCATTGATCAGGCGCTGGAAGAAATCGGCCAGGTGGTTGAGGGCGTCAAGACGGCCGAGGAAGTCTGGCGACTGGCATGCAGGCATGATGTTGAAATGCCAATCGCCGAGCAGGTGTATGGCATCCTCTACGAAGGCCGCGACCCTGTTGTCTGTGTCAAGGAGATCCTGTCACGCGAGCAAAAGCAGGAAACGGTCTGAGCTTGTCCTTTCAATACAATCCAGGAAATCCGAGTTGGCGTGACGCTTCATAAAGACCGACCGCCACGGTGTTGGACAGGTTCAGGCTACGGCTCTTTTTCTGCATCGGCAGGCGCAGGACCCGGTCATTGCCAACCGACGTCAGCACATCATCGGGGAGTCCACGGGTTTCAGGGCCGAACATCAGGCCGTCACCATCCCGGTAGTCAGCCTCGTTATAAAGCCGGGCGCCCCTGGTGGAAAACGCCCAGAGACGCTCTAGCGTTGTTTGCTCGATAAAGGCGCTCCAGTTGACGTAGCTCTGCACCCTGGTTAGTTCGTCGTAGTCCAATCCTGCTCGCTTCAGCCGGGCATCGTCGAGGACGAATCCGAGGGGTCCGATGAGATGCAGCGCAGCGCCGGCGTTGGCGCAAAGCCGGATGATGTTTCCGGTGTTCGGGGGTATCTCCGGTTGGTACAAAACAACGTGCAGCATTTGGGCTCCAGGATGGGAAACGGTGCTATTTCATCAGGCTGTGGTTATTGATTCGAGCATTTGCGACGAAACGAAAGCCAGTGTTTTGGCCCTTTTCAGCGGATTGATGGTTTTGATGTGGCAGGAGTCTCACCTGCGAAGCAGTCTTAAGCTCATGAAATTATTATGGAATGAAGGAATTGGTTTAAATCATACTCGGTGTGCTTTTCATTTGACAGCAACATTTCAGGGGCGTATCTTTTACCACCGCGGGCACAATATCTTGTGTCTAAAATAAAAATAGCGCACAATAAGTTGTGCCCATAACTTAATAAAACCAACTAATTACACGGAAAAATTAATGAGCAGCGTGCAGGTTGAGGCCATTGGCACTGATTCTAAAGAAATTCCTTTCCAGGCAGCCTCGCTGGATATCTGGGATAAAAAGTACCGGCTTAAATCAAAGACCGGCGAAATCATCGACAACGAGATAGACGATACGTACAAGCGCGTCGCGCGTGCCCTCGCAGACGTCGAAAACGATAAGCAGAAAAAAGAACACTGGTACGAGTCATTCCTGTGGGCTTTGCGCCGGGGAGCCATACCGGCGGGAAGAATTACTTCAAATGCCGGGGCACAACAGCACAAACCCGCAACTTCAACCATCAACTGTACTGTCTCCGGGACGATCCGGGATTCGATGGACGGTATTCTTGAAAAGGTTCACGAAGCAGGGTTGACGCTCAAGGCCGGCTGCGGAATTGGTTATGAGTTTTCAACACTGCGGCCGAAAGGCGCCTATGTATCCGGCGCTGGAGCGTATACATCTGGTCCGCTTAGTTTCATGGATATTTACGACAAGATGTGTTTCACCGTTTCATCCGCGGGTGGTCGGCGTGGTGCGCAGATGGCGACCTTTGAAGTCGGACATCCCGATGCCATGGACTTTATCCGGGCCAAGCGGGAAGACGGCCGTCTGCGGCAGTTCAACTGTTCCTTGCTGATCACTGACGAGTTCATGCAGGCGGTTGAAGATAACAGCGACTGGTCCCTGGCGTTTCCGATCAATGAGCACGACTCAGATGGTGTCGATCTGGACAATCCGGAACAGGTGATCTGGCGCGAATGGCCGGATACCAAAGGCTACATCATGCGCGAAGATGGCCTGGTGGCGTGCCGCATATACAAGAGCGTCCCCGCCCGCCGGATGTGGGACATGATCATGTCATCCACTTATGATTTCGCTGAACCGGGTTTCATCATGATCGACCGGATCAACGAGATGAACAACAACTGGTTCTGCGAAAATATCCGCGCCACCAATCCGTGCGGCGAGCAGCCCTTGCCTCCTTATGGAGCATGCCTGCTGGGCTCTGTGAACCTGACCCGGTTTGTCAGTAGCCCCTTTTCGGAAAAAGCTGTTTTTGACTGGGAAAGCTATCGCGAAGTCGTACGGATTTTCACCCGGATGCTGGACAACGTCGTCGAAATCAACGGGCTGCCGCTGGGTAAACAGCGAGATGAAATCGCACGCAAACGCCGCCATGGAATGGGTTTTCTTGGCCTGGGTTCTACGCTGACCATGATGGGCATGAAATATGGCGACGAAAACTCCCTGGAGTTCACCGAGAAGGTAGCCCGGGAAATGGCCCTGGCCGGTTGGGAGGAAGCGCTCGAACTGTCCCGTGAAAAAGGACCGGCGCCGATCATGGAGGAGCGATTTGAAGTGACCGGTGACATGCTGCGTCGCCGCCCCGAGATGCAGGCAGACGGTTATCGCGTGGGAGACATGGTCACAGGCAAAGTACTTTTGGCGAAGTACAGCCGCTACATGCAACGGGTAGCCGAATATGCACCGGACCTGGTCAGCAAGTTGGCCGAAGAAGGTGCGCGTTTCACGCACCATACTTCGATTGCGCCCACGGGGACCATTTCATTGTCGCTTGCGAATAACGTTTCCAATGGTATCGAGCCCAGTTTCGCCCATCATTACAGCCGGAACGTCATTCGCGAAGGACGCAAGTCCAAGGAGAAAGTCGAAGTCTTCAGCTACGAGTTGCTGGCTTACCGCTCATTGATCAATGCGAACGCCATGCCTTATGCGCAGGAAGACTCCGCGCGGTTGCCGGAGTATTTCATTACGGCGGAAGACGTCATTCCAAGGCAGCACGTGGATATCCAGGCAGCCGCGCAGAAATGGATCGATTCGTCGATATCCAAAACGGCGAATGTACCAACCGATTTCCCTTACGAGGAATTCAAGGATATCTACACCTATGCGCATAAGAAGCAGCTAAAAGGTTGTACCACCTTCCGCTTTAATCCGGAGGCTTTCCAGGGTGTCCTCGTCAAGGACAAAGACCTCGAAAGCACGACTTACCGGTTTGTTCTTGACGACGGTGAAGTTGTTGAAGTGGCAGGAAACGAAGAGATCGAATACGACGGTGAAACGCATACCGCAGCGAATCTCTTCGACGCGCTGAAAGAAGGCTACTACGGAAAGTTCTAGAAATAACGCTGGATCATGCCGGCACAGGGATGGCTTGATGATTGATACAGCCGGAGAGGAAAACGGCCTGCGGCCTGGGCCAAAGAGATGGAAACAGAATTGACTGTTTCCGGGACAAGGAAGTGTACCTAGGTACACGGAAGTCAATAATAATAAAATATGGGATAAAGTGACGGCGAGGGATATGGGATCCGTCAAAAATTATGGAGGTGTTGCGTACAAGGACGTACACCTCTTTTCCATCAGTACAGATAATAAAATTCAGGAATATCGCAATGGGTATCAAGATCGCCACCAAGATAGTCGGCTACGAAGTTGTCAAGCCGGAAGAAGAAATTGCTATGAAGGAAGAACCGAAAGCCGAATCCCAGGATAGGCCATCGGCCACCATCATCCGCATGACCGAGCGTGTTGCCCGGCCGGAAGGCATGGAGGCACTGGAAGGTTCTACCTATAAAATCAAGACACCTCTCGATGATCACGCGATGTACGTAACGATTAACGACATCATTTTGAACCAGGGAACAGAACACGAACAACGGCGTCCGTTCGAGATCTTCATCAATTCGAAGAACATGGATCACTTCCAGTGGATCGTGGCTTTGACACGACTGATGTCGGCGGTATTCCGGAAAGGTGGGGACGTAACGTTCCTGGCGGAGGAACTGCAGGCTGTGTTTGATCCCAAGGGCGGCTATTTCAAGCCCGGTGGAAAGTTCATGCCGTCGATCATTGCCGACATCGGCGCCGTTATCGAACACCATCTGCAGAAGATTGGCCTGATGGAGAAAGAAGAACTGTCGGAACAGCATCAGCTCGTTCTCGACCAGAAACGAGCAGAGGCTGAGGCATCTGCAGTTCAAAAACCAGTTGCTGCTGAGGGTGGCGCGGGGTATCCCGCTTCTGCAACGCTGTGCAACAAGTGCCATACCAAGGCGGTTGTGATCATGGATAACTGTGCCACATGCCTGTCTTGCGGTTACTCGAAATGCGGCTAGCGCTTTTCACGTGTTACTGCATTTACTCTGGATAGCCCCACTTGCACTGATCATTGCTTTCATTTCATCGCCCCGTTTCCGGGGCGATATCGCCGAGAACCGGGTCCGCCGCCTGCTTGCAAACGGACTGAATAAAAGCCGCTACACTGTTCTGAACGACGTCGAATTACCGGCCGGAGGGGGCACGGTACATGTCGATCACATCGTGGTTTCCCGCTTTGGTGTGTTTGTTATCGAGAGCCAGTATGCCAAAGGAATGATTTCCGGGGGCGAATTCCAGGACCGCTGGAAACAGGAGTACTGGGGGCGCACTAAACGAATCGAAAACCCGATGCACCGAAGCGCCGTGCAGGCGGAGACGCTGGGGCGTCTGCTGGACATTTCTGCCCCCAAAATTCATCCGATCGTGGTCATGACTGGCCAAAGCGGCATGAAAACCCGGCCGCCGGCCCACCTGGTACCTGCGGAACAACTCATCAGCTATATACGTAAAAAAGGCACTCATGTGCTGGAACCCGAACAGGCTGACCAGGTGTTGAAAATCATTATGGATGGGCGTGTGCATCCATCGGTCCATTCGCAGGTCAGCAAATGGACCCTGTTAACTGTTTTCCTCGTCCTGGTTTTACTAGCCGGCATCTGGCTGGCTTTCGGTGAACAAATCCGGGGCGTGCAGGAAATGTTGTCGGAGAGGCATGAACAACGGGAATCCCCCGAAATGTTTCACCCGGACGGAAGCCGCAAGACGGAGCAGGAGCAATGGGAGGATTCGCTGGTCTGTGCCTGGTCGGAAGACACCAATCGCTGTGCCTGTTATGAGCCGGATGGAGAAAGGGCAGACCTGGAGCAGTCAAAATGCCGATCACTCGCAGAGCGGGGTTCCATTCTGAACCGGTAAATCAGGAAACATTCTGTTTGTTTTTGATCGAGCCGATCAGGCTTGCCACTATCACTGCGAGATAAAACATGCCCATCACCGCTTCCAGTATCACGATGACTTCCGCCAAAGGGGTGGCCGGGCTGATATCGCCGTACCCCAGTGTCGTCAGCGTGACAAAACTGAAATAAGTCGCAGTCGGGAGGTTGTCGTACCAGGCAGCAACCTCAAAGCCTTTGAGCGCCGTGGGCGATAATTCCAGCAGCAGCGTATAGAGAATTGCGAAAATGTAACCGATGAGTATGTATAGCGCCACCGAGCCTACAATGATGTTGAGGTTGACCCTGCCGGTAAGTAATACCTGGCTGCCGACCAGCCAGGAAGCAGCCAGCATGAATAACAAAAGCAGGCTGAGATAAAAGTATTCGAAGTAATTAAACCCGGTAGCATTTCGGGCTATCACCGTCAGGAGAATAATGCCTGTAAGGATCACGAATCCTTTAGTCCACTTGCGGTTTGTTTTCAAACTGAGCAGAGAAAGAAGTAAAAGCGCGACGCTGACGTACTCCAGCAATTCGAGCGTCCAGTTGGCCGGCACCTCACTGGTTGCAGCGCCCGTGATCATCAGGCCGATCATGGAAACCGTGAGCCAGATGAAATGATTTCTCTCGTGCACTAAACGCATCGACTCATTCCCGTTGAAAAACCGTAGAATATAATACTCCAAATACATGCAAAGCCTATATTCCGGGACTCCTGATGCAACTGGCCGAAGACATTATTCTGAAGAAACGCGACGGGCTGTCCCTGACGCAAGCAGAGATCCGGGCATTCATTGATGGGGTTTCCAGGCACACGGTGTCCGACGCCCAGATTGCAGCGTTTGCGATGGCCACTTTTTTCAACGGCATGAACCTGGATGAAGAAAGGGACCTGACCCTGGCCATGAGGGACAGCGGGACAGTACTGACCTGGGAAAACCTGGACGGGCCGGTGCTGGATAAGCACTCTACGGGTGGCGTAGGTGACCTGGTGAGTTTGTTGCTCGGGCCGATAGTGGCATCCTGTGGCGCCTATGTGCCGATGATTTCGGGTCGGGGGCTGGGGCATACTGGAGGTACCCTGGACAAACTCGACAGTATCCCGGGGTTTGATACCCTGCCAGGCAGGGAACGCTTTCAGCAACTGGTGCGGGAAAACGGTATTGCAATCATCGGTCAGACAAACGACCTGGCGCCGGCGGATCGTCGAATTTACGCGGTGAGGGATGTGACCGCAACGGTTGCATCCAGTTCCTTGATCATTTCATCGATCCTGTCTAAAAAACTGGCGGAGGGGCTCGATGCACTGGTGATGGATATCAAGTTTGGCTCCGGCGCTTTTACGCCAGAACCAGAAAAAGCAGTCAGTCTTGCCCGGGATATATCGAGGGTTGCTTATACCGCCGGTTTACCCTGTAACGCACTGGTAACCGACATGGATCAACCACTGGCCTGGTCTGCGGGCAACGCCCTGGAAGTACATGAAGCGATTACTTTTCTGAAGGGTGATGCGCAGCACGCCAGGCTGGCCACGGTGGTGGAAGAGTTGTCGGCAGAATTACTCCTGCTGGGAGGATTGGCCTCCAGTCCGGAGGAAAGCCGGAAGATGGTTCTGAATGCTCTCGAATCCGGTCGCGCTGCCGAACAATTCGCCACCATGGTTTCGGCCCAGGGAGGTCCTTCCAATCTGCTGAATAACCCTGAGCTGTTTTTACCTGCGGCCGCCATCGCCAGACCGGTTTATTCAACCACCCCGGGTTACGTGAGCGCCATTGACACCAAGGCCATCGGCACCGTGGTGATATCGCTGGGCGGCGGCAGGCAGCGAGTCGAAGATGCAATTGATCCTTCGGTCGGGATTTCAAAAATCAGCGGCGTCGGTTCACGGGTCGACTCAAATGTCCCACTGGCGTTCATCCATGCTTCCAGGGAAGAGGATTGGGATCACGCAGCACAGCTGTTGAGGAGTGCTTACAGGATGAGCGGGGATGCGGTTGAAGTACAACCCGCCATCTTTGCGCAAATAGAAGGGAAAAGCGATCATGAGTAATCCTGTCGCGGTTTTCGCACAGCTCAAAGAGATAGCAGCCAGGTCCGCAGCGCATTCCTATTCTCCTTACAGCCGGTTTCCGGTCGGTGCAGCGGTGATCAGCGAGGAAGGCACGGTCTATGGCGGCTGCAACGTGGAGAATGCTTCTTTTGGCCTGACGCAATGTGCAGAACGAGCTGCACTCACCGCGGCCCTCTGCGATGGTGCAAACCCCGGCACTTTGCGAACCCTGGTGATTTACACGCCCGGAAATACAGCCCATTCTCCGTGCGGCGCCTGCAGGCAAGTGATGCACGAATTAATGGCAGAAGACTCACAAGTCATTTCATGCTGTGACAGCGAAGAGAGGTTGATCTGGGCGCCATCGCAGTATCTCCCGGACCCGTTTGTTCCGGATGTTCTGCTGAAATGACTTCACCTGAAGCAGATACGCAGGACCTGCTCAATGCACAGACCGGGAAAATTACATGGTCGGAACTTGCGCGGCATTTCGCTCGCGGTGTCGTTGTCTGTGTTGCTCCCGGTCACGATCTGGTGCGTATCGCTGACTGCCTGGTCAGGGACCAGGCTGATGAGCTTGGCGTTTTATACGAGGAAGGGGCTTTGCATCGAGCCATGGATGAAGACGCCATGCGCTGGGAGCAGTGTAATAGTGAATTCTGGGCCGTCGTGGTAGCGCCCTGGGTGTTGGTGCAGGAACTGTGAATAGAACCGTCCTTGCTTTCAGTATCAGAAAACACCGGGGATCAGTATTTTCCTGGCAGCAGGATAATCGGGGAAGCGCTCGCGATACCAGCGATGGTTGGAAATGGCGCGCGGTGCGAGGTTACAGAAGGTAAAGAGGGCGAACGCAACACCTGCCAGCGACCAGGTCAAAATGGCCCAGCCGGTCCATTGAACAATTTCACCCAGGTAGTGGGGAGAACTGACCCATCGGAATAATCCGCCTTGGGGAACCCGGTACCCGGTTTCACCCGGCTTGCGCAGTTGCCGAATCGTCCGGTCCGCGGTGAAATGCATCAGGAATCCTGCCAGAAATACCAGCGCCCCGATCACAAAGTGCGGACTGAGCAAAGGCGCATATTGTCTTTCAGCGTCGAGAAGGGCTTCGGCATTGTTGTAACCATTCAGCGAATTGAAAGCGACTGCGAAAAGAACCAGAAGAGCGGGAAAAGTTTTGTCCGATGGCTGCATCAGGGCTGGAAAAACAAATGTGCGGTAGCTGTAGTGAAACACCCAGAAACACAAAGGAATCCAGGCTTGCGGGTTGCTGCCTGCTGGATTGCCCAATACCAGGACACTGATCACCAGCAGCGCCGGTAGTTCCATCAGTACCCAGGCTATCCGGTTCGGAAGATTGGGCCCCCAGCCAGACTGGTAATGCCTTCCATAGGGTGCTGTCACCCACAACAAGCTGAGCAGGACCAGCGGGCAAAGCGCAAATTGGACGGTTAATGGCAAATTCATGTCCGCATCTTGCCAGACTTTCGCTATTATTCGCCAATGAGAATGTTCTTTAGAAAACTGCACCGCTGGCTGGGACTGCTGATGGCCATCCAGATCATTGCCTGGATGGGCAGCGGACTATACTTCAGCCTGATACCCATCACCGAAATCCGAGGCGAACACCTGACGGAATCGAGGCCTCATCCTGATCGGCAACAATTGGGCGGGCTGTCGGATCCCCGCGGAATTGAGAAAGTGTTGAGCCAGCAATTCGGTGATGCCTGGGAATTACGCAAACTGGAACTTGTGAGCAGGGATGGTGAGGCCTTTTGGCGGACAGAAGTGGAAGCAAATGGCGAAGTGCATGTTCGACTGGTATCGACGAACGACAATCGCGTCGAGCCGCGCCTGTCCGGCGATCAGGCAATAGCTCATGCGGAGAAATGGCTGAAAAAACCATCCAGCGCCCAATCTGTCGAATGGATTGAAAACCTGTCGCAAAGCCCGGAAATTCGCGGACGGGACCTGCCTGTCTGGAAGGTGAAGTTCGAAGAGCCTGGCCCTGTCAATCTCTATATCCACCCCTGGACGGGCGAATTGCTGGCCAGGCGAACCCAGCAATGGCGGATTTTCGATTTCCTGTGGATGTTGCATATCATGGATTTCGATACCCGCGACAATTTCAACAATCCCCTGCTGCAGCTCTCCGCAGCCCTGGGATTCGTCGTCGCCCTGGGCGGAGTCATTTTGTGGGCGGTCACAACCCGCCTGTTTAGTCGGCGTCAAAAGCGTACAGGTATCGTTACTGGCTGATCTGCAATACTTTGGCGCCCCGGATGTGGCCCCGTTTCATTTCCTGCAGCGCCTGGTTCGCCTGTTCCAGTGGATAGGCCGAGACTCGGGGGTGCAAGGGGATTTTTTCTGCCAGTTGCAGGCACTCCCGAACGTCTTTGCGCGTAACGTTGGCAACAGTAGTCAGTATTTTCTCCCGCCACAGGTGCCTTTCGTAGTCCAGCCCGGCCAGCAATTCCTGGTCGCCGGATTCCTTGCGAATGGCATTGATGACCAGGCGCCCACCCGGTTCCAGGGCTTCCATGGCGGAGAGGACGGGCAGCCAGGCGGGGGTCGTGTCGATGATTGCATGAAGCCCGCTTTCCGGCCGGTCCGTGGTGTTTCCCGCCCAACTGGCGCCCAGATCCAATGAGAAAGCGCGTTCTTTTTCGCTGCGGGCGAACACAAAGATTTTCGAGTCCGGATAAAGGTGGCGCGCCATTTGTAATACCAGGTGCCCTGAAGCACCGAAACCGGTAAGCCCCAGTTTCTGTCCATTTTCCAACCGGCAAAGCCGCAGTGACCGGAAACCCACGGCGCCGGCGCATAACAGGGGAGTGGCTTCAAGGTCATCAAGTTTTTTGGGAATCGGATGTACAAATTCCTCGGGTGCAGTCATGTATTCAGCGTATCCGCCTGCCGCATCCCGTCCGCAGGCGCAGAAATCAGGGCACAGGTTTTCAGTTCCCGCCAGGCACCACTGGCAAGTCCCGCAGGCTGAATGGATCCAGGCGACACCGACCCGCTTCCCAATCCAATCCGGCGAACAGCCCGGACCACGGTCAACTATGGTCCCGACGACCTGGTGTCCCGGCGTCATTGGCAAGGAGGGTGGGGCTGTACGGCCTTCAATCTCGTCGATCTCCGTATGACAGACACCGCAGGCGAGAACCCTGATCAACAACTCTCCCGCGTCTGGCCGTGGCACGGCGACGACACGCGCATCCAGCGGTGGCCGGGAGTCTGTAATTTCGCCCAGCCTCACGATTTGCATCGCGCGCATTTGATCAGGGATTTTGTCCATGATTGAATGATAATAGACGGTATCTGGAACACCGTTGACGGTAGTCATTCATTCTGGCTGGCACTGGTATAAAATTAATAGTGGGGTACCTTTTGATCTTGGAGATACATTATGTCCGGTTACAACAAAATTGCCGTTGCAATTGACCTGAGCAGTGAGTCGTCTGCCGTGATGAAACGGGCGCTTGATGTGGCCGCGCCGGATAGCGAAATTCATTTGATCTACGTCCAGGAACCCATGGATTCGGTATACATGGGTGTCGTGCCGTATGGCCCTGTTTTCGTTGGCATGGACGAAGTCGAAGAAAATTTGCGCTCCGAGCTGCGGCAAAAACTGGATGTCATCGGAGAAGAGGCTGGTGTACCCGAATCGGGCCGGCATTTTCTCAACGGCACGCCGGCCCGCGAAATTCGCCGGTTTGCGGAAGAAAACACCATGGACCTGATTGTGCTGGGAACTCACGGGCAAAAAGGTGTCCAGTTGCTGCTGGGCGCGACGGCCAATTCAGTGCTGCATGGGTCCAGCTGCGATGTGCTCGCCGTTCGGGTATTCGAAGGCGAATAATTGAACATTGTCTGGCTGGCTGTTTTCCTGACATGCCTGGCCTGGTCCGCCTGGCAGCCACATGACTATCCGACCTGGTGGCTGGAAGTAGCACCAGCCCTGCTGGCGCTTGTCATCCTGATTTTTACGCAGAAGCGCTTTGCCCTTACGCCGCTCGCCTACTGGCTGATCCTGGTACATTGCCTGATCCTGATGGTGGGAGGGCACTACACCTATGCCGAAGTTCCGTTGGGCGACTGGGTCAGCGATTGGGTGGGCGGAGAACGCAACAATTACGACAAGCTCGGACATTTTGCCCAGGGCTTCATTCCGGCCATCGTTATTCGTGAGATCCTCGTTCGGAACGACGTGGTAGTCAGAACAGGCTGGCTTTCACTGATCGTGGTCAGTATCTGCCTGGCCTTCAGTGCCTTTTATGAACTGATTGAGTGGTGGGTGGCGCTGTTAAGCAGCGAGGCAGCTGAATCCTTTCTGGGCACCCAGGGCTACGTGTGGGATACGCAGTCCGATATGTTGCTTGCGCTGATTGGCGCGGTACTGGCACTCGTATTTCTCAGTCGGGTGCACGACCGGCAAATAGCGCATGTTAGATCCTGAATGCTTTCAATACCACGCCGGATTCATCCCTTCTGACGAGGCTGACCGATGCCTGTCACGAATCTGGAAGGAACTGGCATGGCGGCAACAGAAAATCCGCTTGTTTGGCCGATGGGTCCTGCAGCCCCGCCTGGTTGCCTGGTACGGAGAACCGGAAGCAGTCTACGCCTACAGTGGTCTGGAATTGAAGCCAAATCCCTGGCACCCCGTTCTATATGATCTCAAAGAGCGAATCGAAGCCTTCACCGGACGGCCATTCAACGCCACCCTGGCGAACGCATACCGCGATGGCAGCGACAGCATGGGCTGGCATAGCGATGATGAAAAAGAACTGGGGCCGCAGCCGTTTATCGCATCAATCAGCCTGGGACAGGAACGCCGGTTCCTGGTCAGGATAAAAGGACAGAAATCTGAGGCCATTGCGTTGCAGCACGGCAGTTTGCTGATCATGAAAGGCCATTCACAGCAGAATTATCAGCATTGCCTCACAAAAACGCGGAAACCAGCCGGAGTCAGGATCAACCTGACGTACCGGATGATTCGAGGTCGAACGGATTCTGATCGACTGTACCGAACCGCCGGATAATTTTAGCCAGGATACCTTCAGTGTCGAGGCCGGCCTGGTGGAGGCATTCCTCGCGGCTTGCGTGCTGGATATAGTCATCGCCAAGGCCGATGTTGAGGATATCGGCAGAGAGACCTTCGGCTGCAAGCAGTTCATTGATCCCGCTGCCTGCGCCGCCTGCAATAGCGTTTTCCTCTACGGTCACGATGTGGTGGTGGCGATTGGCGACTGACACTATGGCGTCCCGGTCCAGGGGTTTTACAAACCGCATGTTGATCAACGTAGCATTCAACTTATCAGCTACGTCTTTGCAGGTTTCCACCATGCTGCCAAACGCAAGGATGGCAATCCCGCTGCCCTGGCGCAGTGCCAGGCTTTTCCCGAGCGGTATGGCCGTCATTTTCTCTTCGACTTCAACTCCCGGCCCGCGTCCACGTGGATAACGCACGGCTGCGGGGCCCTGGTAACGGAATCCGGTATACAGCATCTGCCTGCATTCGTTCTCATCGGCCGGCGCCATGATCACCATGCCCGGTATGCAGCGCATAAAACTCAGATCAAAGCTGCCCGCATGGGTCGGTCCATCTGGGCCCACCAGGCCGGCCCTGTCTATGGCGAACAGCACGGGAAGGTCCTGCAACGCCACGTCATGAATGAGCTGGTCATACGCCCGTTGCAGGAAAGTGCTGTAGATGGCTACAACCGGGTGCGCGTCTTCACAGGCCATGCCTGCTGCCAGCGTGACGCTGTGCTGCTCGGCAATACCTACATCAAAATAGCGGTCGGGAAAGCGTTTGTGGAACTCAACCAGGCCGGAACCCTCGCGCATGGCTGGCGTGATGGCCAGCAGGCTTTTATCCTGCTCTGCCATGTCGCAGACCCACTCCCCGAACACCTGCGTATAACTGGGCTTCGGTTTCTCGCTGGAAGGCTTGGAGACCACGCCGGTTTCGGGATCAAAGGGTCCCACGGCATGGTATTTTACCGGGTCCTTTTCAGCCGGTTCATAGCCTTTGCCCTTTTCAGTAATGATATGCAACAGGTTGGGCCCGCGAACCTCGCGTGCGGTCCGAATGGTTCTGACCAGGGTCGGGATGTCATGACCATCAATAGGCCCCAGGTAATTAAAGCCGAGCTCTTCAAACAGCGTGCTGGGCATGACCATGCCCTTGATGTGCTCTTCCCAGCGGCTCATGAATCGCCAGGTCCGGGAATCACGGTGCATCAGACTCTTGCCGCGCTCACGAATGCCGGTCATGGTTGGTCCGCTCATCAGGCGGCCCAGCATTTTTGTCATGGCACCGACATTTGGCGAGATAGACATCTGGTTTTCATTCAAAACCACTAACAGATCGTTATCCAGGTCGCCGCCGTGATTCAGCGCCTCATAGGCCATGCCGGCGGTCATCGCACCATCTCCGATGATGGCGACACATTTTCTGTTCTTTCCTTGCGCAACGGACGCAACTGCCATGCCCAATGCCGCGCTTATGGATGTAGACGAGTGGCCGGTACCGAAGGTGTCGTACTCGCTTTCAGAACGTTTTGGAAAGGGCGCAAGGCCCTGTTTCTGCTTTATCGTGGTAATACTTCCCGCGCGCTCGCAGAGAATTTTGTGGGGGTAGGCCTGGTGGCCAACATCCCAGACAATCCGATCGTCGGGTGTGTCGTAGAGAAAGTGCAATGCCACCGTCAGCTCAACACAACCGAGACCGGCACCGAAATGCCCGCCGCTGGTGGAGACAGATTCGATCAGGTAGCGCCTCAATTCATCGGCAATCAGGGGCAATTGCTCTTCATCGAGCAACCTCAGGTCTGCCGGCGAGTCGATGGAGCTCAATAGTGGGTAGTGTTGCTCGTTCATCCGTTCCATTTTAACCGTGCTGCGGGTGGGAAGCTATCGGTCGCGGGTAATAACGTAATCCGCCACCCAGGCCAAACAAGTGGTATCACCCTCAATATACTGCAGGTGAAATAGGGCTTCATCGCGCAGCTCACGTGCCTTTGTGATGGATTCTTCCAGCCCCAGAACCGAAGGAAACGTTGGTTTATTCAACGCCCGGTCGGCTTGTGTGCTCTTACCGGTGACATCGCTATTGCCGGTTTCATCCAGAATGTCGTCATGCACCTGAAAAGCCAGGCCGATGCAGTCCCCATAAGAGCGTAAGTGGGTGACCATCTCAGCGTCGGCACCCGCGAGAATCCCTGGCGTTGTCACAGAAGCTTTGATCAGCGCGCCGGTTTTGAGCCTATGCATTTTTGTCAGGGTAGCTTCACTGATCGACTGGCCAACAGCGCTCAAATCCAGAACCTGTCCACCCGCCATTCCGACCGAGCCGCAGGCGCTTGCGATTGCGCGGATTACCTCCAGGCTTTTGGAGTTGGTAGGTGGCAATTCTCGAGATAACACTTCGAAGGCAAGTGCCTGCAGCGCATCACCGGCCAATATCGCAGTGGCTTCATCGTATGCCCTGTGACAAGTGGCGCGGCCCCGGCGCAGGTCATCATCATCCATCGCGGGCAAGTCATCGTGTATCAAGGAGTAGGCATGGATAAATTCAATGGCCGCGGCGATGGCGTCGAGCGTTTCAAAGGGCAGCCCCAGCATTTTACCTGCTGAATAGACCAGTACCGGCCGAATCCGCTTGCCTCCCTCCAATGAGGAATAACGCATAGCGCCATGCAACAGGGAAGGGTCACAGGACTCGGGTGGCAAGTATCCATCGAGCACTGACTCGAAGCGTTCTTGCCAGGCGCCAACTTCTTTTGCGGGATCAGTCACTGCTATCGACAGGCGCGGTTGAAGTTTCGTCATCGATGTCCATCAATTGCCTGACGGTTTGCTGCGCATCATCCAGTACTCCCTGGCAATGCCGGGTCAGTTCTACGCCGCGCTTGAACTGCTTGAGCGACTGATCGAGGCTGAGCTCGCCAGACTCCAGTTGTTCAACCAGTGATTCCAGTTCTGCCAGGGATTTTTCAAAATCGGGTAAGTTGGGTTCTTTTTTTTTCATGGTTCTCAGCGTTGACAATCAATTCGAAGACGGGCCAGCACAGGATCTCCCGGCTGCCATTTCAGTTTCAGGTCATTCTCGTAAAGCCAGGCCTGCAGACGTTGTCCAATGACCCAGTCGCCCAGGGCAACTGGCTCGTCGTCCCAGACCAGCACCGGAATTCCGGGCCTTAACCACGGGGGAATCAAGGCGGACTGAAAAAGCTGTTTCAACTTGCGACTCGGCCCGTTCGGCCGAACCCTGATCCTGTCGCCACTGCTGCGTGAACGCACCTGCCAGGACCCGGGTATTTCAGCCGCTTTTCCTTTCAGGTGAAGTCGGCCCGTATCCTCGCCCAGGTCGACATGCATGCCGGTTTCCCATGCCACTTCCGGGCAGGTCATAAACGGCTTGCGCCGGTGCAGCCAGAGATCAAGCTGATAATGTTTGATCATCCAGTCTTCCCATTGCACTTCAGCCTGGCTGGTCAGCTCCGAACCGGCCAGTTGATCGAGAAACTCGCGCAAGCGAACTTCAGGGAGTACGGGAACCTCGTGTCTGCGCAGCCATTGCCGCACGATCAGGGTTTGCATTTCCGGTTCCAGTTCCAGCAGTTTTTGCAGCGGCATCTTGAGCCGGTCCCTGATCAGGTCACCGGATTGGCTCTCGATAAAAACAGCCATCGCAGTGGCCGTGATTCGAGCATTCCTGGCAGTACGGGATAGCCTTTTGATCACTCCTGGCCAGCGTTCTTCCAGCAGAGGAAAAAGCTTTTTGCGAAGATAATTGCGGTCAAAACCGGTATCTGCGTTTGATGGATCATTCAGCCAGTCTATTTCCCGCTCCAGCAAGTACTGTTCCAGCTGTCCCCTGCGGCGATCCAGCAACGGGCGCGCCACCCAGCCGTGGTCCAGGTTGCGCAGGATAGGGATGCCTGCCAGTCCTTCAACGCCACTTCCCCTCATCAGGTTCAGGAACAGTGTTTCAGCCTGGTCTTCGGCATGATGAGCAGTCAGGTACATTTCTCCTTCTTCAAGAATCCTGGAAACCGCACGATATCGGCAATTACGAGATTCCTCTTCCAGGCTGCTGCGTCCGACCTGTTTTATTTCGAGGCGTTCGGACCGGAATGGAATATCCCGTTCACGGCAAAAATGGCTGCAGTGTTGCTGCCAGTCGTCCGCACCCTCCTGCAAACCGTGGTGAAAATGGACCGCGTTGACGGGCGCTGCCAAATCCTCTCTGGATTCCCACATGGCCTGCAATAAGGCCGTTGAATCAGCGCCCCCGCTGAAACCGACCCAATACTTTCGTGGTTTGGGCAGGCGCTCCAGCGCGTTCAGTAACTGCTGGTTATTAAAGGTGGATGAATCTGGTATCACGGCCCGGGTCTGGTCAATCCTGGAACTCGCCGTAACTTAGCAGGCGCTGATAACGATCTTCGAGCAGATTGTCTACGGTCTTTTTCTCCAGCTCATCCAGCTGCTTTCCAATGCAATCCGCAATCTGGCCCGCCACTTCGTCGGGGTCCTTGTGCGCCCCTCCCAGCGGTTCGGGAATCACCTGGTCAACCAGGCCCATCTTTTTCAGACGGTCGGATGTGATTCCGAGTTGCAACGCGGCATCCTCGGCATTGGCTGCATCCTTCCACAGGATCGAGGCGCAACCTTCAGGGCTGATCACCGAGTACGTGCTGTACTGCAGAATGTTGACGCGATCTCCAACCCCGATGGCCAGCGCGCCACCGGAACCTCCCTCGCCAATGATCGTGCAGATAATGGGCGCAGGAAGTCTCGACATGATCTGCAGGTTTCGTGCGATGGCCTCTGACTGGCCGCGTTCTTCCGCGCCTACGCCAGGATAGGCGCCTGGCGTATCGATAAAGGTCAGCAGGGGCAAGTGAAATCGCGCCGCTGTATTCATCAATCGCATGGCCTTGCGGTAGCCTTCGGGTCGGGGCATACCGAAATTGCGAAATATCTTTGCCTTGGTATCCCGACCTTTCTGCTGGCCAATGACCATGACCGCACGGTCCCTGAAACGTGCCAGGCCACCGACGATGGCATGGTCGTCAGCAAACGCACGATCGCCATGCAGTTCATGAAATTCATCAAAAATCCGATCTACATAATCGAGCGTGTAGGGGCGTAACGGGTGCCGGCTCAGCTGAGAGATCTGCCAGGGCGTCAGGTCTTTGAAAATCCCCTTGATTTTTTGTCGCATCTTGGCCTGGAGCCGCTGAATTTCTTCGTCCAGGTTTATGGCGTTATCTGAGCCAACATTTTTCAGCTCATCAATCTTGGCCTGCAGTTCAGCAATCGGTTGCTCGAAATCTAGATGGTTGGAGTTCATTGCATTACTCACACGGATGATCGTGCATTATAACGTGAATAGAGTCCGCTATTCGGCATTGGTTTGATCCAGCGGCACGTTGGTTTGACCGGGAACTTTTGGCAGTTTCCAGTTATCCAGCGCCCATCGCCATAGTTTGTCCAGCGCGAGTTGCCCGGGGCACGGCTGGCCCAATACCCTCAGCACCTGTCGCAGCATGTGCGGTGGCGGTAGCGAGGCTATGGGATCGGAACCATACCGTTTTCCCAGCTTCTTGTCATCGCTGCCGGTGACGACCGGGTGATGTGCATATACCGGTGTCTTTAACCCCAGGCATTGTTGCAGATGAATCTGTCGAGTAGTGGAGTCCAGCAAGTCAGCCCCTCTCACAACTTCTGTCACTTTCTGGAAGGCGTCGTCCAGCACGACGGCAAGCTGGTAAGCAGCAAAACCATCAGCTCGCCTGATGACAAAATCTCCAACGGTTTGAGCCAGGTTTTCCTCGACCAATCCCTGGATCCTATCGTGGAACCGGATGATCCTGTCACTGACTCTGAGGCGAACGGATCGGGGAGACTTACCCTTGGGTAGCCCATTTTTGCAGGTGCCTGGATAGATACCCGAAGTGGGTATCTCCGAGCGGCTGCAACCACACCAGTAAGCATGCCCGGTTGCGAGCAGATCATCCAGCGCCTGCTCATAAGCGGCTGACCGCGTGCTTTGATAGAGAATTTCCCGGTCAGACTGCATGCCGAATCGTTCCAGGTCAGCAATAATTCGCCCGGCACTGCCCGGGACTTCCCTGGGCGGATCGATGTCTTCGATTCTGATCAACCATTGCCCGCCGGCAGATTTTGCCTGCAGGTAACTGGCAACTGCAGACAGCAATGAACCGAAATGTAATTCACCGGTGGGGGAGGGTGCGAATCTGCCTGTTGCGTTCATATGGCAGATTTTAAGGATTATTTACTGCGCAAGCACCTGTGAAGATTCACGCAGGAAGGCGCCTGCAATCAGCTTGATGCCGCATTGCCACAAAACTGCCAGGCTGGAAGTGTCGGCAACTTCGTCTGCGATGACCAGAACGCCATGGGGCTCAGAGGCCTCTACGATTTTGCGTACTGCTTCCTGATTCTTGGTATTTGCAGTCAGGTCATGGGTCAGTTCCGGTGAAATCTTGACGAATGAAACGTCCAGGTGTTCCAGTAACTGTTTTGAGCGCCTGTCGGCATCAAACTGGGACAAGGCCAGGTGGCAGCCCAGTGGTTTGAGTTCTTTCATCAATCGTTGCGCGGGCCGCAAATTGGTGTGTGCGGAGTTCGCGGCGATTTGCAGTATGATTTTGTCACCCTCGATGCAGGCCGTTTTCATCTGGTCGGCGAACCAGGCTGGAAAACCATAGTCGAGAATCGATTGGTTGCTGAGACTGATGATTTGCCGCTCTTCCTGGTCCACAAAAGTCTTCAGCAGGCCGGGGATGATATGTCGATCGATGGTGCCTGCAAGATCATTTCGGTCAGCAGCCAGCTGAAAGTCTTTCCAGGAGTGATCACCGTGTTCTCCGCGCATGATGGTGATGTTTTCCAGTAACTGCTCGCCTTCACCGTCAAGATCGACGATCGATTGCTGAACGCTGTAGAAATCCTGGTTGGCAAGGGCAACCCTGATCCGGTCAACCCAGTCAGGTTCACCGTCCGCGGTTGAAACTGCAGTCAGTTGCGGTCGGAATGAGACCAGCTGATCCCCATTCTCCGCTGCTTCAGCCTGTGCCTTGCGTGCGCGTGCAATAATTTCGGGTGCAGTCATGGCAAGTCGCCCGACTCCGGCCAAACCTATACTGCAGCTCATTGACATCGTACGGTCACCGATATCGATCATATGGCTTCGGTAGGCCTTGATGATTTTTTCCGCTGTCAGTTCAAGATCCTGGTTGGCCTGGCGCTTCAGTAAAACGGCAAAACCCTGGTCTCCCAGGCGCGCAGGAATATCTCCTTCACGCAGGTTTTGTTTGATCACGCCAGCCATGTCGATTATGAATTCGTCCACCGACTCGGCGGTGAGCTCATTCTGCAGTTCAGCAAAGCCATCTGCTTCGATGTACAGCACGGCAGCCGCTTCGCTCGCAGAACCGGAAGCAACGCATTCTTCAACGGCGTCAGAAAATGCCCGCCGGTTATGCAGGCGGGTAAGTGGATCGATCAGGCGCAGCCGATCGAGTTCGGCCGCCAGTGCATTGGCTGAATCGGAGCGCTGCACCATCATCTGGATACATTCCTCGCCGTCAAAACGAGCCGGTGAAAACACCAGGTGCGCATCAAATTCTGTGTCATCTGGTCGTTTGACTTTCACTGCCAGAGGTTCCGCTGGAAACTGCCCCTTGCTCAATCCCTGGAAAAGGGTCTTCAGGTTGGTGTCGCCGGCGTCGAGCATTTCCAGCAGGGACAAACCTGCAATTGCCGCCTCGTCTTTTACCTGCAACGCTTCTTTGTATGCCCGGTTGGTGTATACATGCAGTCCTTCGTGAACGTAGGCGATCGCATCACGGGAGCTGTCCAGGAGCAGGTTGTATCGGTGCTCCAGTTCTTCGACGAATTGTTGTTGTTTTTCGTGGTTACGTTCGTTTTCACTCGCTTTGACCAAACGATTCACTGCAACGGTCAACAGTGCCTCATCTTCCGAGTTGATGACGAAACAGGCCGTTCCAGACAGGATTCTGGTTAGTCTTTCCGGATCGTTCATGGGCGTGAACAATGCCAGGGGAACATTAAAAGCAGCCGCCAGTTCGCTGATCTCATCAATCGAGGCTTCCGACTCTTCCGGGTCGGCATACATGATCAGTACCGGTGAATCGTAGTCGAGGGACCGCTTCACCTCAGCTGCAGACGCGGCATGAAATACATGAATATTAATTCCGGAATTGCGGAGCATAGAATTGATACGCTCACCAGACTCTGGTGAGCGGTCTATGATCAGGAGATTAACGCTATGCATCCGTAATTGGCCTCCATGCCCCTTACTTATATCTATTTTTTAACACACTTATCTACTTTTAATCAATATATTACGTATTGTATTGAAACTTGATTCCAAGGTGGGTTATGCCCTGTTTGTGCTTCGATTATGGCTGATTTATGCCTGAATTGACAGTCAGCGGCCACCTGCATGGTTTCATGGCACGGTTCGCGTTATCATTCTCCTTTTGCGCCGGAGTCGCCAATGGCAAGTTACAGCACGAACGAATTCAGGGGTGGTCTGAAGATTATCCTGGACGGTGATCCCTACAATATTGTAGAGAACGAATTTGTGAAACCAGGCAAAGGCCAGGCATTCAATCGCGTTCGTGTCAGGAATCTGAAAACGGGCAGGGTGATTGAACGAACTTTCAAGTCGGGGGATTCTGTGGAAGCCGCCGACGTGTTTGAGATGGAAATGCAATATCTCTACAACGATGGAGAATTCTGGCATTTTATGGATCCCGGCACGTATGAACAGCATGCTGTGGCCAAAGAATCCATGGGGGACAGCGCGAAGTGGCTGAAGGAAGAAGATCTCTGCCAGGTGATGTTGTACAACGGCGTTCCGTTGAGCGTGACACCTCCTAATTTCACCGAACTGAAGATCGTTGATACAGATCCCGGTTTAAGAGGTGACACTTCGGGCGGTGGCGGCAAGCCAGCGACACTTGAGACCGGCGCTGTTGTGCGTGTGCCTCTTTTCGTGAACAACGAGGAGGTCATCAAGGTTGATACGCGCACCGGAGAGTATGTTTCGAGGGTCAAGGATTAACCGTCAATGAAACTGATCCATGCCGGGCACATCGTCCCCGTACGTCCGGCCGAAGTGGTTTATGAGGATCACTGCGTAGCGGTCGATGATGGAGTCATCCAGGGAATCGTTCCGTTTGCCCAGGCGGTGATGACATGGCCAGAAGCTGAAATCATCGAGTTGCCCGGTCATGTCCTGATTCCAGGCCTGATCAATGCACACACGCACACGCCGATGTCGCTGCTGCGCGGTCTCGCTGACGATCTCGAACTCCATGTCTGGCTGAAAGAACACATTTGGCCTGCGGAACAAAGGTATGTAGGCCCTGAGTTCGTTGCGGACGGCAGCCTGCTGGCGGTCACCGAGATGATTCGGGCAGGAATCACCTGTTTCAACGACATGTATTTTTTTCCCGAAACGACCATCGATGTGTGCCTGGATGTTGGTATGAGAGCCAGTATCGGCATCCCCATTATTGAAATGGAGACTGCCTGGGCGAGTGATGTAGATACTTATATCGAAAAAGGTCTCCAATTGTACGGACAGTGGAAATCAGAACCGCTGATCACTTTTACACTTTCACCTCATGCGCCATACACAGTTTCGGACGAGATTTTGAGCAGAATCTCGGCCCTTTCCAGCGAGCAGGGCTTTCCTGTTCACATGCATGTGCTCGAAACAGAGTGGGAAATCAAACAGTCACTGCAGAGTCATGACCAGCACCCACTGACCCGGCTGGAGCAGGCGGGTCTGCTGAATTCCAGGCTTTTGGCAGTGCATATGACACAATTGTCATCGGACGATATCGGCAAACTGGTCAACTCGGGAGTTCATGTCGTTCATTGTCCACAGTCGAATCTCAAACTGGCCAGCGGCATTTGCCCGCTGACCGCGCTGGTCAAGGCAGGTGTGAACGTCGCGCTGGGAACCGATGGCGCTGCCAGTAACAACGACCTTGATCTGCTGGCTGAAGGACAGACCGCGGCGTTGCTGGCCAAAGGCATTTCCGGTGATGCCGAAACGGTCAATGCGTTCCAGGTGCTTGAGATGATGACGATCAATGGCGCGCAAGCGCTGGGGATCTCAGACCGGGTTGGGAGTATAGAGCAGGGCAAGCAAGCTGATTTGTGTGCTCTGGACATGGCCACGCCGGAAACACAGCCTCTTCATCATGTGATTTCTCAACTGGTTTATGCTGCGTCAACCCGCCAGGTAAGCGATGTGTGGATTGCAGGAAAACAGTTGCTCAAACATGGTGAATTGACCACCATAGACATGGATCGCGTTATGGCAGCTGCCAGAAAATGGCAGTCCCGGCTGGCCCGTCTGGACAGGCAATATCAAGAAGAAGCGAAGGAATCTTTCCAGTGAATTCTGAAATAAACCAGAACATCGATCATGCTGAGCGTGAAAAGTTTGATTCCGTGGCCTCGGGCTGGTGGGATCCTGAAGGTCCTTTTCGCCCGCTCCACGACCTCAATCCAGCCCGGCTGAAGTTTATTGCTGACCGGGCGGATATCGCTGAAGGGCACGTGCTCGATGTGGGCTGCGGTGGTGGAATACTGGCCGAGTCACTGGCCCGCAAAGGGGGCAGAGTTACCGGGATCGACGTCGCGTCAAAAGTGCTTGCCATTGCCCGGCTGCATCTTCACGAATCCGGCCTTGACGTTGATTACCAGGAAAAAACAGTCGAGAACCAGGCGGCAGAGACACCGGGGCGCTTTGACATCGTTACCTGCATGGAAATGCTGGAGCATGTCCCTGAACCGGCGTCGATTATCCGCTCCGTTCAGGAGTTGCTCAAGCCTGGCGGGCATGCGTTTTTCTCCACACTCAATCGCACTCCGCTGGCTTTTGCCCTGGGTATTATCGGTGCTGAACATATCGCCAGATTGCTGCCACGGGGAACGCACCGCTATGACCGGTTCATCCGGCCATCTGAGCTCAGCGCCTGGGCCCGCGACGCCGGCCTGGTTGTCGAAGACATTTCAGGGCTGCACTACAATCCATTAACCCGCAGCGTCATGCTGGGTGGGAATGTGCAGGTTAACTACCTGCTGCATGCCTCGAAACCTGACGTATGAAACCTTTCAAAGCGGTACTGTTTGACCTGGATGGCACGTTGCTGGATTCTGCTCCGGATCTCGTGGCGTCGCTCAACTGGGTGCGGCAGTCGGAACAACTGGCTCCTTTGCCTGTAGAGGAAATGAGTCAATACGCCTCAAAAGGCGCCCTGGGACTGCTAAACGCCGGAATGCCGGCCACTGATGCAGACACGCTGGAATCCTGGAGGCTTCTTTTTCTGGAGCATTATGCGAAAAACAGTTACCGGGAATCCAGACTCTACGATGGTATTCCGGAACTCCTCGAATACCTGGCTGAATCAGGCATTTCCTGGGGAATCGTGACGAACAAGATTGAATCATTGACTTTTCCAATCATAAAGGCGGCTGACCTCGATGGCATCATCGGGTGCGTTGTCTGCGGCGATACATTGGCGGAAAGCAAACCCCATCCGGCGCCCGTGCAGTTTGCTTGCCAAAAACTCGGAGTAAACCCCAGAGACACCTTGTTTGTAGGTGATGATATCCGGGACATCCAGGCAGGTCATGCCGCTGGCACCAGCACGGCAGCCGTCTATTATGGCTATGGATCCGCAGAGTTGGCAGACGAAAGTATTGGTGCAAGTCTGCATATTCACCATCCAGGCGAGCTCTTGGAAGCTGTAAAGCCGGAATCCGATTTTCTGACCTGAATGAATGTTCCAGTAGAAGGGCAACATAACGATCGCCTGTTTTGTTGGGAGCAGGTGAATAAGACCTACCCGGCATTTCGAATATCCCAGGTCTTCGTTTCGCGTGAAGTCGCGTCATCTTTGTTGCCACTGTATGCCTTTTTCTCGATCGTCGAGCAGATCTGCGGAGGTTCATCAGATGAAGAGCTTGCCCGCAGTAAATTGGCCTGGTGGCGAATGGAATGTTCCCCCGAAAAACTGGCTGGCAGCCGTCATCCAGTGCTGCAAGAACTCAGGAGAACAGAGGCTTTCAGGCCGATGGGACCTGAACTGATCACCCGGTTGCTTTATGTGGCTGAATCCAGGTTTGAAGCTCACCCACCTGGTGATATATCAGAGTTGTATGACCGATGCGAGAAATGGGCAAGGTTGCAGCTCGAAATGGAAATGGCTGCAAGTGGGATTTTGCCTGGAGTTTTCGAAGTTCCGGCTGAGCTGCTGAAGCGTATCGGGATGTTGCAGCTTTTGAAGGAAAGCGCGGGTAAGAAAGAGCAGGGAGCATTCAAGTGGATTCCACTCAAATCATTGGCCAGGCATGGTGTGAGCCGGAGCGATTTTGTTGATGAGCCTGAATCTGAGGGAGTCCTGGCGCTTCTGAACGATCTGGTGAATCACGGACAGCTTTTAAGTCCCCACGCCGCTGCCATTGTTGATGGCAAAGCTGACCTTTCCGGGATGAGGAATTTTTTCGCCATTAATGGCCTTCACGCCAGCAAACTGAGAAATTTGAAGACGCTCTCGCTGGACAGCTATGCTTCAGAAGTATCTCGAATCAGGTTTTCAGATCTGTTGACGGCCTGGGCGTCCGCACGCCGTTTCGAATGCTAAACCACTAGTCCCCTGTGATGACATCGGGACCTTTACCCGCGGTCTTTTCATAGACGCCTTTGCCTGATTTCTTGTATTGGGTAAATCCGTGCTTTTCGATGTTGTTGGTGTCGAGTGAGGGCCCACTTCCACCCAGGTTTGGAGCGGAGATTTGTCTTTCGACCGCTGCGCCGCACCTGGGGCACTGTTCCAGTTTTGGCTCGCTGATTTTTCGCAACAATTCGAAGCCATCAGCGCAGTATTCGCACTTTTGATCACCGCTGGCCTTGTATTCATAAATAGGCATTCTTTTCACTCAACTGTCAAAACCGTTAAACTGCCGCGGCACGCACTTGGCGAGCCAAAGGAGTCGGGCATTGTCTGGATCGACCATCATTGTAACAGGAGCAGCAGGTTCCCTAGGTTCCGCATTGTCCGTGAGGGCGGTGTCGGCGGGTATGAATACCGTGATGCTGGATTGTGATCGGAAAAACCTGGAGTCGGCTTATGATCTTATTGTCGAGCAGGGGCTGCCCGAACCCATACTCTATCCGTTGGACCTGGCGGGTGCCGGACCAGAGCACTACGAAGAGATGATGACCGCAATAGCCACTGAATTTGGGGGGCTGGACGCACTCGTTCACTGCGCTGCACGATTTGAAGGGCTGACGCCGCTGGAGCAGGTTTCACCCGCTGAGTGGCTGATTCAGATGCAGGTGAACCTCAATGCAGCGTGGTTATTGAGTGCGCAGGCTTTACCTTTGCTGCGGGAATCGGGTTCCGGAAATTTGTTTTTTATGCTGGAAGATATGGCCAGGGTGGAGGGCGCTTATTGGGGGGCATACGGAGTCGCCAAGCATGCGCTCAGGGCAATGGTCAGCCAGTTTGCCGAGGAGACCAGGTCTACCGGATTGCAGGTGCTCGGAATCAATCCCGGACCGATGCGTTCTCCATTACGGTCCAGGGCCTATCACTCGGAAAATCCTGCAATGCAACCTGGTCCTGAAGCGGCCGCAGAACGCATAATGCAGTTATTGAGCAGAGATCGTGAGCCGAACGGCCCTTTCGTTGATTTAATGGGTGACTGAAGCCGCCTCGAATCCGATCAGTGTTTTCTTGGTCAGCCCTCCCCATCGATAACCGCCGGTTTCCCCTGCCTGCCTGATGACTCTGTGACATGGAATGATCCAGGCGACCGGATTACTCCCAATCGCTGTGCCCACCGCCCGGGCAGCGCCGGGGTGGCCGATGTGCTGTGCGACGTGGCCGTAAGTGGCGTGTGTACCTTCGGGGATGGCGAGCAGCGCCTGCCAGACTTTCAGTTGAAAAGCGCTGCCATGGAGCCACAGTTCGAGCGGTTCGCCTGCCTGGCGATTGAAAATCTTGTCCAGCCAGCGTTGTGCGGAAGCATTGTTGTCAACGAAACACGCATTTTTCCACTGCGCCTTGAGTGATTCCAAGGAGTGCTCTGCCCCGAGTTCTTCACAGAAACCCAGAAAACTCAGGCCACGCTGAGTCCACGCAACCACTGCGCGCCCAAACATTGATTCTCCAAAGCCATAGTTCAATTGCACACCCTGACCATGCTTTCTGATTTCACCCGGCGTGAGAGCGTCGGTGGAAATCAACAGGTCATGAAGCCGTCCCGGTCCGGACAGGCCTGAGTCAAGTGCAGATTCCAGAACCGAATGGCCGCTCTTTAAGCGTTCAATTGCCGCGTCCCGTGTCAGAAACTTGAGGAACTGCTTCGGACTCACGCCGGCCCAGGTCTGGAACGTACGTTGCAGGTGGTGTGGGCTGACGCCCATTTCGCTGGAGATCTTTTTCAGGTCTGGCTGAAGTGACTGATTCTCAGCCACAAATCTGATGGTATCTGCGATGAGTTGATAATGTCGGTTGCTTTCCATGCGTTCATTGTAGACACACCGACGAATGTCTCCACCCGATTCTTGCGATTCAGTAGATTCTTATTCCATACTTGAATGATAAACCTGGAAGGAGAGATTCATGTCGGACGACCTGTTCCTTAAAATCATTAACCGCGAAATCCCCGCGGACATCGTCTATGAAACCGATGAACTGCTGGCTTTTCGCGATATCAGCCCAAAGGCGCCGGTTCACATTTTGATCATTCCAAAAGAACACATCAAAACGATGAACGACCTGGAGTCAAAGCATACAGAAATGATTGGGAAACTATTCCTGGCAGCAGCAGAAATCGCAGCTGGCGAAGGACTTGCGGATGACGGATACCGCGTCGTGATGAATTGCAACCAGCACGGTGGTCAGGCTGTCTATCACATCCACTTGCACCTACTCGGTGGCAGACAAATGGGTTGGCCGCCGGGGTAGGGTGGGGCGTGCGTATGCACTCATATTGGATTACAAGTTGGTCCAATTCTTCGAAATAAAACAAGCTAACCCCTGCAGTAATTTGCTGGTTGGAAGTTGTGGTCTCTTCATACCCCTCAATAATTATGCGGGCATCGTGGTCTGTTTTCTCCAACAAGTGTCAATAAGGAATTTCTATCTGATTGATTCAAAGAGGTTGATCTTATTTGTGCTATTGGCAAGCTACTGGCTTATTCACTACACGCTATTGGATGCGTAAACTTGTCTATAGATAAGTGATTTAGTGCTACTCATTTAGGCGGAAAACAGCAACGCAGAAGGATTTTTCTCAGAGAAGTTTTAAACCCGCTAAGACATTACTCCTTACAAACAACAAAATCTCCTTGACGGAGATACAAGATAATTCCGAGAAAGTCGCCCCCGCGAAGTTGCGGGGGCGAAAGCTTCTCGTTGGTTTTACTAATTTCTGATCGATCAGAAACTAATATTTAATTCGTTCTAAAATCACTTCCTGGGTTACGCCGAAACTCTGTACCAAAACCACCTGCGCTTTGGTTTCCACACGTCCCAGTGTCACCAATTACGGGTACATTCGCGAATGCAACAACGGCTACTGACTGATCATCAATTACGGAAACTCCAGCGAATCCGCAACCAACACTTACTTCCATATTCATGCCAGTACCATTTGGAAGTGTGATCGTAATTCCTTCAGTTCCGGTGTCGTTTCCTGTAACTAAAATAATTGAACCGGTGCCAGTACCAGTGACCTGGGTGTTAGAACCTGTGCCGGTGCCAGTGACCTGGGTGTTAGAACCTGTGCCGGTGCCAGTGACCTGGGTGTTAGAACCTGTGCCGG
>Ga0316193_10000007_pt1 | contig 91378 bp, 86 predicted proteins | sample MerIslsedime2_MG_FD_207735 | JGI IMG/M metagenome (GOLD analysis project Ga0316193, IMG submission 207735) | Coastal sediment microbial communities from Maine, United States - Merrow Island sediment 2 | ecosystem: Environmental > Aquatic > Marine > Coastal > Sediment | place: USA: Maine... | reverse complement strand
AAAACTGCGACCCATGTATCTACAGATGCACCAAACACGGAAAAAGTTAGATGCATTGCGACGAATCGAGTATTGCGGAGCGATGAAAAGAAGGATTGATCCCGAAAACCAGCAGTTCCGGTTTGATCGGTTATCATGAACTGTTATGAAGAATCGCACAGTCTGGATCATTTGCTTCTCAATACTGGTGTCGGCTTGTGGTGATGGCGTACCCGAACCGACAGACCCGGTGACCACAAAACCAGGTGTTGATCATGCAGGGCTGGTCAACCAGGTGGCTGACCGTTATTACACGTCTGCGCTGAAAAACACTCCGGAAATTGCTTACTTCTCGGGTGTCGACCTGCCCCGGCACGACGGTCTGGAAGACAATAGCCCCGCTTCAAGGCGAGCGCGCGCTGCCGGGATCGATCAAATGCTTGAAGCACTCGGGCCGGTGAGTGCGGACGATCTCGTCGGGCGAACCGAGTGGATCACTTACGCTTACCTGCTGCAATCCCTGCAGTCCGATGTAGCCCTGCGTGTCTGTCGTAATGATCTGTGGAATGTGAACCAGATGGGGGGCTGGCATTCAGGCTACGCACAGATTGCCGGCCTGCAACCTGTCGGTACGGCCGAATTACGGGCACAGTCGCTGGCGCGCTGGTCGAAACTGCCCGGCTACGTGGACCAGGAAATTGCCAACCTGGAACAGGGTCTCGAAGCGGGCTATTCGGCACCTAAACCGGTCGTCCAGCGCGTGATCGACCAGGTGGATGGGGTGCTTGGGCTGGAGATCGAGGCATCGCCGTTTTTCTCCCCGGCCGAGCGTGACGGCGATTCTGAATTCACCGAAGCGACCCGCAAACTGGTCAGCGAGGAAATTCATCCCGCTCTTCAAAGATACCGGGATTTCCTGGCGGACACGTACATGGAACAGGCCCGTGAAGAGCTCTCGGTGACTGCGAACCCTGACGGCCTGGCGTGTTATGAAGCGTCATTGAAAAGCTATACGACGCTGGACCGCTCCGGCAGGGAAGTCTACGAACTGGGCCAGGCCACGGTTGCAGCAAACAGGGAAAAAGTGATCGAACTGGGGCGGACAGCTTACGGAGAGGATGACTTCGTGGCGATCCTTGAGCGCATCAGGGCTGATCCGTCAGACCGGTTCAGTAGCGAAGAAGAGTTGTTAGAGTTTTCCCGTGAAGCAGTTCAGCGGGCCGAATCGGAAATGCCGAATTGGGTGGGCCAGATGCCTGATCTAGCAGTCGAAGTCGTACCTTTCGAAAAGCACCAGGAAGGCAAGGGCATGTCCGCCCACTACCGTCCGGGTGACGGCGAACGTCCGGGCGAGTACCGGATTCCGTTGCATCAGCCAGGAGAACAATCTCGTGGTAATGCCGAGGGAACAGCCTTCCACGAGGCCTGGCCCGGTCACCACCTGCAGGTCGCCGTGGCGCAGTCGGTAGAAGGTCTGCACCCGGTTACCCAGATCATCTGGTTTTCCGGTCCCGGTGAAGGCTGGGCCCGTTACTCTGAGGCACTGGCGGAGGAAATGGGTCTTTACACCACCGTGACGGGGCCGATCAAACGCCGTGCCTGGCCGGCACGAGGGATGGTGGTTGATCCCGGAATCCACCTGTTCGGATGGACCCGGGAGGAGGCCATCGAGTTCATGAACGAATCCGGGCGGTTCCCGGAATCCATGGGTGACCAGATGGTCGATCGCATCGCGATCCTTCCCGGGCAGCTAACCGCCTATGATTCCGGCGGGCTGGAAATCCTGGCTTTGCGCCAGCAGGCGGAACGTGCGATGGGTGAGGATTTCGACATCAGGGAGTTTCATGACAGGGTCATGGAGAATGGCACGATCCCCCTGCTGCAATTGCGGGCCCACATTGAAGCCTGGATAGCTGAATACGATAGATGATAGCCGCAAATTTTCCATTGACACGGTCATCGGTCCGTTCATGGAAACCTGGTTGCGTAAAGATCCGATTGGATTCGAAGCCTTTTACATATCAGGGTTTGATAACGAGTTCATCAAGCAGACGGTCTGCGCCGTAAACAACCTTCAGGGCTTCGATCATGGCGGCTACATGCACCGAGACGGTGCGATTCACCCGCTCATCGAACCAGAAATCTCCGGCAATCGAATGAATGTTACCGTCGAATGCCAGGCCCACCAGTTCGCCCCGGGCATTGATGACGGGGCTGCCGGAGTTGCCCCCGATGATGTCGGTCGTCGAAGAGAAGTTATACGGCGTATCAAGGTTCAGCCTACCCTTCGCTTCGAACCAACTGTCCGGCATACGGAACGGGTCACTGCCGGTCGCCCGTTCAAAGGCCCGTCCAATCTGTGTAAATGGTGTGATCTGCTGGCCCTTTTCTGTCCAGCCCTCAACCGCGCCATAGGTGACCCGCAGGGTAAAAGTGGCGTCCGGGTAGACATTTGTTCCAAGGATAGCGAATCGCGCCTTGGCAATCATTTCCGAACCCTGTTTCAGCGGAGCCTCCACTTCATTGTCGTAGCGGTTACGCAATTCCATGGCGTAAGGCTCTATTTTTCTGGCCAGCATGATCAGCGGATCATCCGATGCCTGCACGGCGGCACTTCCGCCTTCCCACAGTTCCTTGCGATAAGCGGCATCTCCCAGCCTGGTGCCGGACACCATTTGATGCGCCAGGTCCCGCGGACTTTCGTTCCCCAGGACGGCTTTGACCACTTCGTTATCCGGGCCCAGCCATTCCCTCAGCTTATCCAGTGAAAAGGAGAGCCCCAGTTCCTGGTAACCAGGGTCTTCCGGGGTTGCAGCGAAAAGCTCCTGCTCCACCCGTGGCAAAGCCGTGTCCCGATAGGCACGCAGCCGCTTTTCATTAGGTTTTTCAATTTCACGGGTGCCTCTGACCAGGGTGTGGGCCAACCTGAATAACTTACCCTGGAAACCCTGCCGAGCCTCGATAAAACGGTACTGGTCATAGAAGCCTTCAAACGCGGTGATGGCGCGCTCAATGTCCCGCCAGGCATTTCCATAGGCCTCAGCGAGTTCCGGGTCGGCCATCACTGCGGCCCGCAGTTCATTCTCAGCGAGCAGTTTACGGCCCATCTGCTCTTGATCCATCAGGCTGCTGAGCTGGCTTTTCCAGACCTTGATGGCGTTCTCGACGCCCAGTATCCGCTGCTGCACCTGGCGGGCGGCTTCGTCGCTGGTCCTCGCCCACTCGAGCATTCGGCCCCGGTACTCGGAATACATGATCAGCCTGAGCGGCAGCTCCTGGCTACGCCGGAACACCAGTTCTGCGACCGTTTCCAGGCGACTGGTGTTTCCCGGGTGGCCGGAGACGAACACAGCTTCCCCATCTTTGGCGCCAGGTGAGTACCAGGGGAAAAAATTCGGAGTCTCAGCAGGTTTGCCATCTTCATAGACCCGCATAAAAGACATATCCAGATTCCAGCGTGGAAAATTGAAGTTGTCCGGATCACCGCCAAAGGCCGCCACGGCAAGCTCTGGCGCGAACACCAGGCGCACATCTTCGTAGCGGCGATATTTGTACAGGAAATACTGACCACCGTGGTACAAATCGACTGATTCGCAGGAAAGATCGCCATTCGCTTCACATTCCGACTCCAGGCGGGAAAGCAGCGATTTACGCGCTTCATTCGCCATTTTTTCAGGCATACCTTCTGTAGCAGCCTGCACCTTTCCTGTGATTTCTTCCGCGTCATGCAAAACCGATATTCTCGCGCCCGGACATATCAGTTCGTCTTCCTGGGTTGCGGCCAGAAAGCCTTCATCAGATAGATTTTTATCCTCGGTGGACAGGTCCCGGATACAACTCCAGGTACAGTGATTATTGGTCAGCACCAGTCCTTGTGATGAGGCGAAAGAGCCGGTGCAGCCTCCATCCAGCCGTGCGGTAGATCGCTGCACACGGTTTAGCCACTCAGGGCCGATCTTCACGTCATAACGAGTCTCAACCATCGAGGAAGGAAAGCCATGAAGCGTCCACATGCCTTCGTCGGCGGAAGCACCGGAGGGTTGAAGGAACATGAGTGGCAGAAACAGGATGCTGAGAATTCGATGGTAGCTCTGGTGTTTATTCATCATGGGTCCTTTGATCTGTGGCTTCCGGGCAAGATGAGTGGCAATTTCCTGATGATCGATGATATCAGGATTCCCCAGTCGCGCTGATTCTCAAAGACGGGTTGCGACTACTTTCTGGAAGAGTCCCGCGAAAATGGTTTCCTGGCGCCATTCGAATTGCTCTGATTTTGACGCATAGCTGCTGATCGGATTACGCCACAGGCTCTTGGCGAATGGTTCAAGCGTGTCGAACACGATACTGGTGATAAGTTTCAGCGGATGCCACCAAACGGGTTTGTGGTAATCCACGAAAACCACTTTGCCTCCGGGCTCAACCTTGTTCAGCAGGTGGTCAACGATCTCATATTTATAGGAATCGGGAACTTCGTGCAGCAGGAAATAGCAAACCACGACGTCGAAAGGCCGCCTGGTGAAATGAAGGATGTTGGAATGATGAACATGGGCATGAGCATAAGGACCCAGTTTGCTGCTGACGCTGCGCACCTGGACCTGCGCGACATCAACAACATCCAGTCTGCCTTCCGGCCCGACATGAGCCGCCAGATTCGGCGCGAAGCTCCCATAAACCGAAGCGGGCTGAAGGACAGACTGCCCGTTTTCGATTTCTGAGAACGCCAGTTTCTGCAATTTGTTGTGTTGTTGCCAAAGAATGGTGCGCACGACGATTTCGCGGTCCAGCCAGCGCACATTGCGTGGATTTATGTAGGCCCAGTAATACGTATCCTGCAGGTAATCCGGAATGACAGGCCCGGAAGCCGCTGGAAGTTCCAGTGATTCATCAAGCTGGACAAATGAGGTTGTTCGGGCGATATCGTCCATTATCGGGTTCCTTGTGGAGTTTTGCGGGACCTCGCCCGCAAGGGGATAGACGGACTCTATCGATGGTCGAAAGTACAATCCATGACCTGCATCAAATACTTAATGCGCGTTTCCCGCGAGGCGGCTGCCGAGCAACCGGCCGGCCGCCGCCGCTCCACTGAGGAACGCGCCTTCGACGCGCGAGCCGTTGCACCAGTCGCCGGCGACGACCAACGCGTCCTGTGGATACCACAGCGCGCCGGCCAACAGCGGCTCGCGGGCCAGTGCATAACGCCAGCGATGCATGACAGACTGCTCTACAACAAATGAATTGGAGCCCGGCAAAAGGGCCGCAGCGGCGAGCATTTCCTGGCTGACCACTGCAGGGTCGTTTTCAAACTGTTCCAGCGACCAATCAGGATTGGCATGTAACACCCAGGCCTCGGCGCCCGGCCGCCCTGGTTTACTCGCCTGGCGGGCCACCCAGGACAATGGGCCATCATTGATGAAGGCTGCGTCCCACCTGGCCAGCAACGGTTGATCAAGCACCGCCATTACTGCCCAGCAGGGCATCATCCCGACCTTCAGTGACAGGTTGCCTGGCAGGTACCCAGGCAACATCGCCTGCGCCTGGTCGGGCGGCAGGGTCACGACCAGGGCTTCGGCCTTTAGGGATTGCCCATCCTTTGACTCGATCCGCCAGCCCTGGTCATCCCGATTCACGGCTGCGGCCGTCCAGTTGAGGCGGCAATCGTGCAGGTCATCTGCGAGCGCGGCACAGATGGCGCTCATACCCGGAATGGCCACGAAACGGCGCGTATCGGCACGTGTGGCCGAAAGCTCGCTGCCCTCGATGATACCGATGCGAGCCTCCCACTCTTCGACCAGGCCGCGCTCCTGCCAGGCCACCACGTGACGCAGAAAGCGCGGATCGCGCGCGGTGAAATACTGTGCACCATGGTCGAAACGCAGGTTGCCGTCGCGCCGTGTGCTCATGCGGCCTCCCGGCCCGCGCGCTTTGTCGACCACGATCACGTCGTGACCCTGATCCTGCAGGATTCGCGCGGCCGTCAGCCCGGCCAGGCCCGCGCCAATGACCGCAACACGGAGTTTGCGCTCGCCAGCCGGTACCGAGACCTGGTGGGCGTAGTGGTTCATGTCCAGGCGGGCCGCGTGCTTCGGCAGCGACCGCCGCCGTACGGAACCAAATACCGGTCCCGGCGGGAAGGGCCGGTCAAACTGACCCAGGCACCACAGCAAGCCGCCATAGCTGTTGGGATCGTTGCCGTCCAGCGCCAGGCGATGGTTCAGGTCGATCATCAGCTTGAGCGCGCGTTGCGGCCTTGGCGCCCAGTTCAGCAGGGCCTTACCCCAGCTCATGCGCACGTTATTGTGCAGTTCGCCGCGCCGCAGCAGTGAGCGCTGCGCCAGGTCCCAGAGCGGCTCACCAGTTACGCCGCGAAGCAACTGCTCCCAGTCGAAACGTTCCGGCCTCGGATCAGCCTGGTGCCTGGTGAGGGACTCAACCGCCCAGTCAGGCAGGGCGTCAAAGGACTCCAGTACATCGCTGTGGAAACAGAAATGGTGAGATAGCTCGCGCCAGGTCAGCAGCTCGTCCAGAAACTTCGCGGCTCCTTCGCCACCGTGCTCGACAGCCTCGCGGGCAATACGAAACGGCGACACGCAACCGTAATGCAGATAGGCCGATATACGGCTGACGGCTTGTGGCAGCGCAGCGTCGTTGCGTCGGCGGTGATAGTGGACCAGGCCCGTTTCGAGAAACGCCTTCCAGCGCTCATAGCCGGCCCGGCTACCGCCCGCAGTTCCGGTCACCGGTGGAATGCTGTGATCAATATGACAACCGGCGATCGCCTCTGCCAGTGGCTGGTCAAGGTCGGCGGGCTCGAAACCCGCGTCACCGCGAAACGGCTTCGGCCATTCGGGTGGGGCCGGCCACCCGGCGGCCACCCGGCGCCGCATTTCAACATCGTTGGTTTTGCGGAACTGGAAGGCGCGGTTTGGCCTCCCGGGCGACAGGGTCATGGGCAGATTGCAACTCGAATCCAGCAAAAGCAGGGGCAGGTCAGGGTGCGCAGCGGCGTGTGACCGGTACCAGTCCGGGAAGGGCGGCGCCGGGTAGAGTTCACTCACAGCCACTGAGCTGCGCGCCAGCAGACCGCTCAGCGGTCCGGGTTGAGCCGGATCGGCTGGCAGGTGGAACAGCAGATGCAGGCCGATCGACTCCAGTTCGGCGGCAAAATCACATGCTGCTTCGAGTATAAAGCGGTGGTGCCGGTCGGCATTATAGCGATGCCTGCCGCCCAGTCCCTGATAAACAACAAGCGGTTTGCCCAGTTCCAGGGCCAACGTGGCCGCAGCTTCCAGCGCCGGATTTTCGTGGGCGCGCAGGGCATGGTGCGCCCAGTACAGCACGAATTCGCCGCGGGCCCGGGGCGGTGCATCGGTCAGGATCACAACGCGCTCGGCGAGGTGTTCCGGTAAGTGCAGTGTTGTAGTGGAATTCATGATTATCGTTCTATTTGTTGTATCGCTATTGTACGGACATATGTGAAATCGTATACAGCATGATCCCGTGAGATGAAGAACCGAAATGGAACCGGATTTTTGCGTGCCGGCCTTCCTGCTCCGCTCTTCGTTACTGAGTTTTCTGGCCGGCAAATCCCCGGTAAGCCAGCGCTTCGGCCAGGTGCTCACGGCGGATTGCGTTGTTTGCTTCCAGATCCGCCACAGTGCGAGCTACTTTAAGGACCCGCTGCCAACCGCGTGCTGAAAGCCCCATGGCGTTCGCCGCCTCGTCCAGGAAACTTCTATTCCGCCCGGGTGAACAGTGCCGGCGAACACCGGAGCTGTCGAGTTGTGCGTTGGGCACACCGGCGCGGTCGAGTTGCAGGTTGCGTGCAGCCTCCACTCGTTGCCGCACGGCGGTGCTGTTCTCTGGTACCTTGCCTCGCTGGTGGTAATGAAGACTCTGTGGACGCGCGATTTCCACCTGCAGATCGATACGGTCCAGCAAAGGTCCTGATATTTTCGCGCGATAGCGCTGCACCTGCTCGGATGTGCACATGCAACGCCCGCTTTTGTCGCCGAAATAGCCACAGGGGCAGGGATTCATGGCCGCAACAAGCTGAAACCGGGCAGGGAATTCAGCCATATTTCCAGCTCGCGATATGATGACTCTGCCGGATTCCATGGGCTCCCTGAGCACTTCAAGTACGTTGCGTTTGAACTCCGGCAGTTCGTCGAGAAACAGAACGCCATGATGTGCCAGCGAGATTTCACCTGGCCGAGGTCGTGAGCCCCCACCTACTATCGCTGCGCTGCTTGCAGAATGATGTGGGGCGCGAAAACTGCGGGTTCGCCAGCGATCGATGTTCAGGCCCTTGTGACTGATGGATGCGACCGTAGCCGTGTCCAGAGCTTCACCCTCACTGAGCGGAGGCAGGATGCTCGGTAAACGCGATGCCAGCATGGTTTTTCCCGTGCCCGGCGGGCCGGCGAAAAGGATGTTGTGCGCCCCCGCTGCGGCAACCTCCAGCGCCCTTCGAGCCTGGTGCTGTCCGTAAACATCCCGCAAATCCCGGCCGAACGAGCTGACGGCTTCGTCCTTGCTGGTGACTCTTGCAAGTTGTGCCCGTCCATTCAGCCAGGAAACGACCGACAGCAGGCTGTCTGCCTGATACTGATCCGGTGCCTTTGCAAGCGCTGCCTCCGGTCCGTTTGAAGCCGGCACCACGAGGCCGCGCCCGGTCCGTTTCGCGCCCAGCGCGACAGGCAGTACGCCGGGCACCGGGTTGATTCCGCCTCCCAGCGAGAGTTCGCCGATAAACTCGAATTTGTCGAATTGAACATCGTTGACCTGACCTGTTGCAGCGAGTATTCCCAAAGCAATAGGCAGATCAAACCGTCCCCCGGCTTTGGGCAGGTCGGCGGGTGTGAGTGAAATGGTGATGTGGCTGGGGGGTATTCTGAAACCCGCGTTAAGTAATGCGGCCTTGACCCGGTCCTTGGCTTCCCGGACTGCGGTCTCGGGGAGACCAACCATCGAAATACGGGGCAGACCACCGCCCACATGCACTTCGACGATGACTTCGGGCGCATGGACACCTACTCCTGCGCGGCTGTATACCCGGGCGAGACTCATGCAGGACATGTTCCCGCATGGTCAGCCCGAGACCTGTAGGTAAATCGCTCTTATTCCCTGGGAATCTGACTTCAGGAGAGCTCGTCCAGCCGGGTTTCCAGTGTTGCCAGCCTTTCACGCAACTCCTCCAGTTCGGCGCACCTGGAGTCATATTCCTCCCGCCCAACCAGGTTCATGCGTTCGAATGCACTGGTAAGCACGCTTTTGAACTGGTTTTCGAGTTCCCCCTTGGCCTGGCTTACGCCGGGAGGTAAAGCATCACCCAGTCTGCGGGTGATTTCATCGATCAGTCGTAGATCTATCATTTGCTAATTCCTGCTATTTCCACTCGTCGCTTGTGGCATGATTATGGGCATATTAAAGTCAATTGAGCTAATGTTTCCAAGGACCATGTCATGAAGATGATTACCGCAATCATAAAGCCTTTCAAACTGGATGATGTTCGCGATGCCATTGCCGAGATCGGGATTCAGGGGATGACGGTAACGGAGGTGCGCGGCTTCGGCCGCCAGAAAGGCCATACCGAATTGTATAGGGGAGCTGAATACGTGGTGGATTTTCTGCCGAAACTGAAACTGGAAATTGCCATCCCGGACGAACAGGTTGATGCGGCAGTTGAAGCCATCGCCGACGCGGCTGCATCCGGCCGTATTGGCGACGGAAAAATCTTCGTTTCGCCACTCGACAAGGCAGTGCGAATCCGAACCGGGGAAGAGGGTGACAAGGCACTCTGAGTGATTTCAGCGTCGAGGCGAGAAAAATCAAAGAAACTAAATGGGCGTTTGAAGCGTCTATTATCTGAACACGGGCAAAAAACCAGGTAGCAGGGCAAAGAAAAATGACCGAACGCCATTCCTTCATATCGGCGACACTCGCTGAGCTGAACCGGCGAAAAGTGCTCCGCACGGTGGGCGCTTACGCTGTAGGCGTCTTTGTGTTGCTGCAATTGATGGATGCCGCCGTCGAGCCACTGAGGCTGCCCGACTGGTTGCCGACACTGCTGGTGGTCTTGCTTATTCTCGGGTTTCCGGTGGCCTTTTTGCTGGCCTGGCACTTCGATATCCGAACTAATGGAATTGTTCGAACCAAGAGCGCCGGCTTGCTCAGCAGGTCACAGAGCACCATCCTGTTCAGTATCATGCTGCTGGCCATGGGCGGCCTCGCCTATGGCTTTTATCAGTATTACGCGGGTGTATTCCAAACGCCGGTTCAACAGGCCCCGTTGCAGGCAACCGCTCAGCGCGCTTTCACTGCGCCGGAAAATTCCATTGCTGTCTTGCCGTTTGCTGACCTGTCGCTGGAGAATGACCAGGGCCAGTTTGCTGCGGGCATGTCGGAAGAAATATTGAATCTCCTTGCCCAGGTAGATGGACTGAATGTGGCGGCGCGAACCTCGTCATTTGCATTCAGTGACAATCAGGGTGACATCCGTGAGATCGGTCGTTTACTGAACGTCAGAACCGTGCTCGAAGGCAGTATCCGCAAGTCAGGCGACCGTATCCGGCTGACCGCGCAGTTGATCAACGTGGAAGACGGTTTCCATATATGGTCGAAAATTTACGATCGCGACATGACGGACATTTTCGAAATCCAGGATGAGGTGGCCAGCAGTATCGCTACGGCCCTGGTGGATTCTTTCGAAGGTCTGACGGCCAAGCCTGAGTCGCGCACCGACAGCATTGCTGCAGCACAGGCTTACCGGACCGGACGCCTTCACTGGTGGCGCCGGACACCGGATGAACTGCAAAAAGCCATTGAGCTGTTTGCCAAGGCGCTGGAACATGATGCCCAGTATGCGCCGGCATATGCAGCAATGGCCGACACCTGGCTGCTGGTTGCTCTGTACGGAAACATCACGACGGTCAAGGCAACCGAGAAAGCCCAGGCCATGATCGAAAAGGCCCTGGCAATCGATCCGAATTCCGCCGAGGCTTTTGCTGCACTCGGCCTCGCCCGCTGGCAGATCGGCCAGATGGATGCAGCCGAGTCTGCGCTGAGGCAGGCGATAGAGCTGAATGCTGACTATATTCCTGCGCAACTTTGGCTGGCAGGAGTGCTTGGCGAGCAGGGACGCTATCCAGAAGAGCACCTGGTGCTCCAGCAGGCCATGCAGCGCGATCCCCTGAATGAACTCCTGATGGTCAACTATGCCGGGAACCTGTCAACCCGAGGGGAGTGGAAGGAGGGTCGGGATATGCTGGGGGGCTTGCTGCAGCTGCGACCGGATTCAACCATTCTGCTGCGCTTCATGGCTAAAATGGAGATTTACAACGGAAACCTGGTGGAAGGCTGGAAACTGGCGAACAGGGCTTATCAGCTGGCGCCGGACAATCCCGAAGACATTGCATCCCTTGCCCGGACCTGGGTTCTGCTGGGTGATGTCGATGAAGCAGAGCGTCTTGTTTTGCAGGGGCTGGAATCCGCCGGTCAGAACCAGAATCTACTGGGGACTTACTGGCTGACCCTGATTGTCGCCCATCGATACGAAGAGGCCGAGCGACTGGTTCGTGAAATGATAGCCGAAGCAGGCGAAGCGATACCTGACACGCAGAAGCGGAATTTTGATACTCAGCTGGGCATGATTGCGCTGATTCGTGGTGATTTTGCCGCGGCGCGCGAATTGCTGGGCTCCGCGATCGGTAGTGAAGATGTTGTGGCATATAGTGGCGATGCAGTGATGGTGGTCACAATGGCTGCTCTCGCATCGGAACAGCTGGGGCAACCCGATGAGGCTATAGATTTGCTGAAACATGCTGAACGGAAAATACGCCGGGCTCGCCTGAACGGGGTGGACGATCCGAGTATTTACTACAACGAGGCTATATTGTTATCAATGCGAAGCGAACCTGAAAGGGCAATGGAGAAGCTCAAGGAAGCGTACCAGAGGGGTTTTCGCGAGCAATGGATGATGGATATAGATGGCCGTCTCGCTCCGTTGCGTGACTTTCCGGACTTCCTGGTGCTGATGGAACAGATCAGGAATGACGTCAAACAGGCCAAGGCTGAAATCGACACCCTGTCCCAGACGCTGGCCCTGTTGTATTAAGCGCTGGTTACGGGCGTCATACGCCAGCGAACCGCGCAGCGTCTCCGATCCAGCGCCGGATGAGTTTTTCGGCTGTTTTCGGGTTGTGGGCGAGTAACCGTTCGGCAACTGCCGGAATGCTTTCAAGCAGTTGCTGGTCACGGGAAAGGTCTGCTACCCGAAACTGCATCATACCGGTCTGCCGTGTGCCCAGGACCTCTCCAGGACCACGCAGTTCCAGGTCTTTCTCTGCAATACGGAAGCCATCGGTTGTTTCCCGCATGATGTTCAGGCGCTCTTTAGCCAGCGGCCCGATCGGTGGAGTATAAAGCAGCACGCAGGAAGCTTGTTCGTCTCCACGACCGACGCGTCCCCTGAGTTGGTGCAATTGCGCGAGACCCAGTCGTTCGGCGTTTTCTATGATCATCAGGGATGCATTGGGTACATCAACACCGACTTCGATCACCGTGGTCGCCACCAGGAGTTGAATGTCACCACTCTTGAAGCGATCCATGACCTGTTGTTTTTCCGCAGGCTTCATACGTCCGTGGACAAGCCCCACTTCAATTCCGGTCAGGCCGGATTGCAGTTCCCTTGCAACTTCTTCTGCTGCCTGGGCCTGGACGGCATCGGATTCCTCGATCAGGGTGCACACCCAGTAAGCCTGTTTTCCCTCGCGGCAGGCTGCGGCAACCCTCAACACGACGTCGTTGCGCCGTTCGGCGGAAATTGCAGCGGTGGTGACCGGCTTCCTGCCCGGTGGAAGCTCGTCGATCACTGATGTTTCCAGCCCGGCATACGCCGTCATGGCCAGGGTCCTGGGAATCGGGGTCGCCGTCATGATCAGTTGATGCGCATGAAGTGACTCAACACCGGCCTTGTCCATCAGGGCGAGGCGCTGATGGACACCAAACCGGTGTTGTTCATCCACGATCGCCAGGCCCAGCTTGCCGAAACTGACGCCTTCCTGCATCAGGGCATGTGTGCCAATCACCAGGCGCGCCTCTTTCCTGATGGCCTCGAGTGCGGTTTGCCGGGTCTTTCCCGTGACTTTTCCGCTTAGCCAGACCGGCGTGATGCCCAGTGGATTCAGCCAGTCAGTGAAACTTCGCAGATGTTGTTCGGCTAATAATTCCGTGGGCGCCATCACAGCTACCTGGAATCCGTTGCCCATGACCCTCAAAGCAGCCATGGCTGCGACCACGGTTTTACCCGAACCGACATCTCCCTGGACCAGGCGCTGCATGGGGTGGTCGAGAAAAAGGTCCCGGTGGATTTCGTCGACTACGCGTAACTGTGCGTCGGTCAACCGGAAAGGAAGTCGCTCCAGAAACTCCTGCTCCAGCGCAGTGGTGTTGGGCATTCCGGGTGCGCGAAGCCTGCGTTGGCGGCGGTGCAGTTGCTGTACGCTGAGGTTGTGCGCCAGCAATTCTTCCAGGGCCAGGCGCTGCTGTGCCGGATGCCGTCTTTCGACCAGGGCGGCTACGTCTGCACCAGCGGGAGGCCGGTGTATGTATGCCAGTGCTTCGGCCAGAGGTGGAATTTTCAGATCGCCGCGCAGGTCATCCGGCAGCAGTTCTTCCAACTCGAGTTGCTGAGCGTTCAGCAGCGTAAGAGCCTGTTCTGTCAGCTTCAGCCAATTGGTCTGTCCAAGACCTTCAACAGTGGGGTAAACCGGTGTCAGGCGGTCAGAGACAGCTTCGTCGCTTACGCTGAGAATCCGCTTGTAGCTGGGGTGCACCATGTCCAGCCCCTGGTAGCCGCCTCGTACCTCGCCATAACAGCGTACACGTGTGCCTTTCGAGAACTGGCTTTTCTGGGCTGCCCTGAAATGAAAAAAACGGAGTGTGAGTCGCCCCGTACCATCGGAGATGACGACGACCAGTGTGGCGCGCCGGCCGCGCACGATCGCGGAATGTTCCACGTAACCCTCCACCTGGACGCGGGCGCCCGGATACAGCGCGCCGATCGGGTGAATCCGGGTACGGTCTTCGTAGCGGAAGGGCAGGTGAAAAAGCAGGTCCTCTCTGGAATGGACTCCCAGCTGATTCAAAGATGATTCAAGACTGGGTCCGACACCGCGAAGTTCGCGTAAATCAGAGACCAAGAACAGCTTCCACTTCCACTTCTGCGCCCAATGGCAGGGCCGCAACGCCAACAGTGGCACGGGCGGGATAAGGTTCTGCGAAGTATTGGGTCATGACTTCATTCACCTGGGTGAAATTTCCGAGGTCGGTCATGTAGATATTGAGCTTGACGATACCGTCCAGGTTGCTGCCGGCGGCCTCACACACTGCGCGCAGATTCATGAACACACGATGGGCCTGGGCCACTACATCACCGTTCACCAATTGCATCGTCGCAGGATCCAGCGGGATCTGGCCCGACAGGTAAACGGCATCTCCATGCCTTACCGCCTGGGAGTAAGGTCCGATCGCAGCGGGCGCATTGTCTGTCTTGATGATTTCCCTGGTCATATGACTATCCTGGAAGGTTTAAGGTTAACGGACCCGGTGCGCCCTGATGACATTGCTGTTCCTTCGTAATCTGCGCATCACCCGTGCCATGTGGTCACGATCCTTGACACTGATATTGAACAGCAATGTGGCGATTTCAGGATTGGCCTCGGGTTGAGCCACGGTTTCGATATTGCTGCCAGCCTCACCGATACTGGTGGAAACATTTGCCAGAACACCCGGCGTGTTTCGCGTAACGATGCGTACCGAAACGGGGAACATGCCCTTGGTGATCGGCGCCCAGATGACGTCTACGCAACGGTCGGGGTGTTTTCGGAATTCCCGTACATTACTACAGGACACCCGGTGAACAACCAACCCCTTGTCCGTGGAAACATAAGCCATGATCTGGTCGCCGGGGACGGGCAGGCAACACGCGCCGAAACTCAGGGCATTCCCTTCTGAACCCGCAATGGTGATGGCTTCTCCGGTATCGCGCGAGTCACTGTCGGTGTGTTCTTCGGGCAGAAGTTTGCCGGCCACGATGTTTGCCAGCGTCGAGCCAAGGGCCAGTTCATGGAACACGTCTTCCTGCCGGGTCAGGTGGTTTTCGCGAAGGAACTGGTTCCAGTTCTCTTCCGGAATCGCATCGACCGAACTGCCGCGTGCATTGAGCGCCTTTTCCAGTAATCTCAGGCCCAGGGCCACGGTTTCTTCCTGGCGCAGGCTCTTCAGGTAGTGCCTGATCGCAGTCCGGGCTCGCGCCGTGGCCGCAAACTCGAGCCACTCGGGCTTTGGCTTAACCCTCTTGTCCGTTGTGATCTCGACCGTTTGCCCATTCGCAAGGCGCGTGGACAGGGGAACTTCCAGGTTGTCGACCTGGGCCTTTGCCGTGTGGTTGCCAACATCGGTATGGATCGCGTAGGCAAAATCCAGTGCGGTCGCATTCTGGCGTAAGTCGATAATTTTCCCCTTGGGTGTGAACACGAAAATCTCGTCAGGAAACAGGTCCGACTTGGCATGGTCCAGGAATTCGAGCGAGTCGCCTGTATGGCGCTGGACGTCTACGAGGCGCATCAACCATTCCCTGGCCCGAACTTCGGCCGTTTTTGGCGTCTGCCCGCCTGGACCAGCCCCTGACTTGTACTGCCAGTGGGCTGCAGCCCCTTTGCTGGCCATGATGTCCATTTCCTCGGTGCGGATCTGGGTCTCTATAGGCAGTCCGTAAGGGCTGTTCAGGATGGTGTGAAGGGACTGGTACCCGTTGGCCTTGGGCAGGGCGATAAAATCTTTGAACCGCCCGGGTTTGGGCTGGTACAAGCTGTGGACAGCGCCCAGCGCCAGGTAACAGTGGGATTCGGTATGGGTGATGATGCGGAAAGCGAAGAAATCGGTAACTTCTGAGAATGACAGGTCCTTCGACAGCATTTTCTTGTAAATGCTGTAGGGAGATTTTTCGCGTCCGGTAATTCGGCAGGGAACACCGACGTCGTTCATCTTCTTGCGAAGGCCTTCAAGAATATTCTGAACAATTTCCTGACGATGCCCGGTCATCGATTCCAGGTGTTCGGTAATCGTCTTGTGGCGCCAGGGATACAGGTTGGCAAAGCCCATATCTTCCAGTTCATGTTTCATGCTGTTCATGCCAAGTCGATCGGCAATCGGGGCATAAATGTCCAGTGTCTCCCGGGCAATACGCCGCCTGGAGTCAAGTGACATGCTTCCCAGCGTCCGCATATTATGCAGACGATCCGCCAGCTTGATGAAAATCACCCGCAGGTCACGGGACATCGCCAGCATGAGTTTGCGGAAACTCTCGGCGTCTGCTTCATCCCGGGTCCTGAACTTCATTTTGTCCAGCTTGGTGACGCCTTCCACCAGGTCGGCGATCTCGGGGCCAAAATCGGTCTCGATGTCTTTCCAGCCGAGTTCCGTATCTTCAATGGTGTCGTGCAGTATCGCGGCCGCGATGCTAACGTGATCCATCCGCAGATTGGCGAGAATCTGGGCGACCGCTACCGGATGGAGAATGTAGGGTTCACCGGATCTACGGGTTTGCCCCCGGTGGGCAGCCTCACCCAGGTCATAGGCGCGCAGCACAATGGCTACGTTTTCTGGATCGAGGTAAGTGTTCAGCAGGTCCCTGAGCTTCAGGACGGCTTTTGGATATCCTGTTGCTGCCTGCATGGGACCTTGTCTTAGCCTTTAGCCGGTGATTGCGTTACTTACGGCGCGAAGTCGTCGTCCTCGACCCGCATGTCAAAAGCTTCTGCCGCTTCGATTTCAGCCTGGATAACATCGACGCTCTCGGGATCAACGAGCCCATCGGCGATTTCCCTCAAGGCGATGACGGTCGGTTTGTCATTCTCTTCTTCGACCAGAGGTTCTGCGCCATGAGCTATCTGGCGAGCCCGCTTGGTCGCCGTGAGCACCATCTCGAAACGGTTATTGATCCTGTTGAGACAGTCTTCTACTGTAATTCGTGCCATATCATGTTTCCAAAAATGCCGGTTGAATCAATCTCCCGAAAGCCTGCCTGGCCCGGGCTGAACGTACCATTTTATCTCGTTCCAAGAAGTTCTGCCAGAATTTCACCATATTCGCTGTCAGTTCTTTGCCGTTGGGGCCTGCCTGATCGAATGATCGAGCGCAAATCAGACAGTGCCAGGTCGAAATTGTCATTGATGACCAGGTAATCAAACTCGTTCCAGTGGGAGATTTCCGCCTGGGCGTCGCGCATGCGCCGCTGGATTACTTGTTCGCTGTCCTGGCCGCGAGCCACAAGCCGCTGGCGCAGGGCTTCGAGCGACGGCGGTATGATGAAAATGGATCTGCAGGAAGGAAAAGCCGCCCTGATTTGACGGGCGCCCTGCCAGTCGATGTCCAGGATGACATCGAAGCCGGCTTCGAGTTGGCTTTCCACGACCTTGCGGCCAGTGCCATAAAAGTTGCCGAAAACACGGGCATGCTCCAGGAATTCATTCTGGCCGATCAGTGATTCGAATGCGTCTTCGTTGATAAAGTGATAGTGCACGCCGTTTTTCTCGACGGGCCTGGGTGCGCGTGTCGTATGAGAGATGGAAAGCCTGATCCGCTCGTCTGTCTCCAGTAACGCATTGATCAGGCTGGTTTTCCCACCACCTGAGGGAGCGGCCACGACGTACAGATTGGAATTATTCAATATTCTGAACCTGCTCCCGCATTTGCTCGATGGCAACCTTCAACTCGACAGCAGCCTGGGTGGTCCGGTTGTCCACCGACTTGGAGCTGAGCGTGTTGGATTCACGGTTGAATTCCTGCATCAGAAAATCCAGCCGCCTTCCTACGGGGTCATCGCGTTCCAGCACCAGCAGGGACTCATGCACGTGCGCATCCAGCCGGTCGAGTTCCTCGTCCACGTCGATCTTCTGTGACAGGATGGCAACCTCCTGTTCGAGCCGCCCCGGGTCCAGCGGCTGTTGCAGGTCAGCGACCCGGCCGAGCAGCTTCTGTTTCAGGCCCTCCCGGATTTCAGGCAGCCATTCCCGAACCTGTGAGACGTGCTTCGAAATACTTTGTAGCCGTTCCCGGATGGCCGCATCCATCTGTTCCCCCTCGCGAACACGGGCGGACCTCAACCCGGCAGCAGTCTCTGCAAGCAGTTCCAAAGCGGCTTCATGCAGTGGCTGGGGGTCAGGTGCGCACTCTTCTATCATGCCGGGCCAGCGCAGGAGCGACTGTAAATTGGGTTCCTGGTCCAGTCCACTTATCGATTTCATCTGTGCGTGCAATACCAGCAGCCGGGTCGCCAGTTGTTCGTTCAATTCCAGGCTGGAACTTGCCATATCGGCTGCCGGCACGAACCTGAGGTTGGCATCGACTTTCCCCCGGCTCAGAAATTCACCCAGAATCCTTCGGATATCCGGTTCCAGCACTCTGAATTCTTCCGGAACACGGAAACCGATTTCCAGGTAACGGTGGTTAACCGAACGGAGTTCCCAGGTCAGGCGTCCGAAAGGGAATTGCCTTTCGGCGCTGGCGAATCCTGTCATACTTCGAATCATGAATTGTTGTCCATTGTCTTGATGGGCACAATGTTACCGGCAATCGAAGGGCGCGTCAGTGATGTTTCCCTGCAAACTTTAAATCAACGGAACAGGATGAATCAATGAGACCAAGCGGCAGATCGCCCGATGAGTTGAGAACGACGGTCATCAAGCGGAATTACACCCGGCACGCAGAAGGCTCGGTGCTGGTCTGTTGTGGTGAAACGCATGTCTTATGCACCGCTTCTGTGGAAGATCGGGTGCCCCCTTTTCTGCGTGGCAAGGGTGAAGGCTGGGTGACAGCGGAGTACGGCATGCTGCCTCGTTCCACTGGGAGCCGGATGTCCAGGGAGGCAGCCCGCGGCAAGCAAGGGGGGCGCACGCTGGAGATTCAAAGACTGATCGGCCGCTCTTTACGTGCCGTGGTGGATCGCGCGGCTCTGGGTGAAAGAACGATCACACTGGACTGCGATGTCTTGCAGGCGGATGGCGGCACGCGTACCGCCTCGATTACCGGGGCTTACGTGGCCCTTGTCGATGCCTGCCGCTGGCTTATGTCGCGGGGGAAGATCAAGAGCGACCCGGTTCATGGGCAGGTTGCGGCGGTGTCAGTCGGTATTTTTGGTGATACACCGGTGCTAGACCTGGACTACCCGGAGGACTCCGGTGCAGAAACCGATATGAACGTCGTGATGAATGATGGTGGTGCATTCATCGAGCTTCAGGGCACTGCCGAGGGGCATGCATTCAGACGGGATGAGCTTGATTCCATGTTGACGCTGGCAGAGCAGGGAATTCGTCAGTTGATGGCTTTTCAGGACGAGGCGTTGCGTGACTGAACCTGGGCAGGCGGGCCACACCCTGGTGCTGGCCAGCGGAAACAAAGGGAAGCTACGTGAACTGAGTGAGATGCTCAGCCCTCTTGGCTGGAAGGTTGGCCGACAGAGTGACTGGGGGGTGAGCGAAGCGATCGAGGATGGTCTCAGTTTTATCGAAAATGCCCTGATCAAGGCGCGCCATGCTTCAAAGCACACCGGGTTGCCGGCGCTCGGCGATGACTCCGGGCTGGTCGTGGATGCGTTGCAGGGCGCACCCGGAATTTATTCCGCCAGGTATGCCGGCGCGGATGCAGATGACCAGGCCAATAACCGCAAGCTGCTCAGGGAACTCGAAGGCGTGTCGCGTTCCGGCCGGACTGCACATTTTTACTGCGCGATGGCCCTGGTTCGCTTCGAAGATGACCCCGCGCCCATTATCGCAACGGGCGCCTGGCATGGTGTGATCACCGACTCACCTGCCGGGGTGGGTGGATTTGGCTACGATCCGCTGTTCTGGATTCCGGGCGAAGGGTGTACTTCCGCCGAACTACCCGCGGAAAAGAAAAACCGTCTCAGTCACCGGGGCCGGGCCCTGGCGCAAATGCTGGAACAACTAGCCACATTCTGAACATGGAGCTACCGCCGCTTTCGCTTTACGTCCACCTTCCCTGGTGCGTAAAAAAATGCCCGTATTGCGACTTCAACTCTCATGCGGTCAAGGGCGAAACGCCCTACGAAGATTACACCCGGGCGTTACTCAAAGATCTGGAAAAGGATTTGTCATTGGTCTGGGGGCGAACCGTTCACAGTGTCTTTTTTGGTGGCGGAACGCCCAGTCTGTTCAGCGCGAAGCAGATCGAACAGCTCCTGGCCGGCTTTCGAAGCCTGCTGAAGATCAGTCCGGAGGCCGAAGTGACCCTGGAGGCCAACCCGGGCACCACGGAGTACGACAGCTTCGCCGCTTACCGGGACGCGGGAGTCAACCGGGTGTCGCTGGGTGCGCAGAGCTTCCAAAATGACTGCCTGGCCGCAATTGGGCGAATTCATGGTCGTGCCGAAATTGAAAGAGCGGTAGAGAGCATTCGTCGCTCGGGCATCCGGAATTTCAATATCGACCTGATGTATGCATTGCCCGGGCAGACCGTGGAGTCGGCCGTTCAGGATGTGAGAGATGCGGTGGCTTGCGAGCCTTCACATGTTTCACATTACCAGCTCACACTGGAGCCCAATACGGCGTTCCATGCGCATCCGCCGCCGCTTCCTGACGGTGACCTGGCCGGGCACATGCAGGATGAGTGCAGCCGGTCACTGCAGGATACCGGTTACGGTCAGTATGAAATTTCCGCCTGGGCGCGGCCCGGCCAGGAGTGTCGGCATAATCTCAATTACTGGCGCTATGGGGATTTCCTCGGGATTGGGGCGGGCGCGCATTCGAAAATTACCCTACCGTCTGAAAACACCGTACAACGACGAATCCGCTCCCGCCACCCGGCGTCCTGGATGAAACAGGTTTGGCAGGGTAAAGGGCTTGCCGAAGACAGGTCCCTGGACGCCTCAGAGCGTGTTTTTGAGTTTTTTCTCAACCAGCTGAGATTAAAAATGGGGGTGAAGAAGTCACAGTTCGAGCCGCGCACGGGCGTCAGTTGGGCGGACGTTGAAAGCCGGGTAGATTCGGCCATTGAAAAAGGTCTGCTGGAGGAAGAGAATGGGCTTCTGGTCCCGACCGCGCTGGGCTGGCGTTTCACCAATGAAATTCAGGTGCTTTTTCTGCCCTGAAAGTCTTGCATTCAGCAGCCCGGCTCAGTAAACTGGCCGGTCTTTCGCGTAAGCGTGTACTGATTCAATAGGAATTGTCATGAAAGCCGACATTCACCCCGAATACAACGATGTGGTGTTCCAGGATATATCTTCGGATTTTGCGATCCTGACCCGCTCAACGATCAAGAGCAAGGAAACCATCAAGTGGGAAGACGGTAACGAATACCCACTGGTCAAGGTTGAAGTTTCCAGTGCCTCACACCCGTTCTACACCGGAAAGCACAAGGTGCTGGATTCAGGTGGACGGGTTGACCGTTTCAAGAAACGTTACGGCAAGTAAGGTACCAACCGATTCAAAAAAAACCCGCCCGGAACGGCGGGTTTTTTTTGTCCCGGTTCCGGCCCTGATCATTATCTACAAAGATCTGAATATTAACAGGTTTAATGCTGTTTCGATTTTTTCAGATTGTGCTATATTGATCGGCCCCGATCAGTAATTTTGCAGGAGAACCCAGTGGCCGACAAAAAAGTAATAGTGACTGATGAATCGTCCGGTAAACAACTGGAACTACCGAAAGTTGTCGGAACCGAGGGCGAACCTACCCTGGAGATCAAATCGCTCCCATCGGAATTGGGCTATTTCACATATGATCCGGGATTCACCGCAACAGCGGCCTGCACCAGCAAAATCACTTTTATCGATGGCGATAAGGGCATTCTGCGCTACCGTGGCTATCCGATTGAGCAACTGGCAGAACGCAGCACTTTCGTGGAAGTTGCCTATCTTCTTCTGAATGGAGAATTGCCCACTGAGAGAGGCCTCAACTCTTTTCGTGATGAACTGACCTATCACACGATGATTCATGAACAACTCAACCACTTTATCGGGGGCTTTCACTATGATGCGCACCCGATGGCGATGATGGCGGGCGTGGTTGGTTCACTGGCGGCTTTTTATCACAATCGGCTGGACATGGAGAATCCGGAACACCGGATGCTGTCTGCGATGAGAATGATTGCGAAAATGCCGACGATTGCGGCCTCCTGTTACCGCCATCACATGGGATGGCCGGTCGCCTATCCCAAAAACGATCTTCGCTTCTGCGAGCGTTTTCTCAACATGATGTTTTCGGTCCCTACCGAGGACTATGAGGTCAGCGAAGTAGCCGCCAAGGCGCTTGACCTGTTGTTCATTCTTCATGCGGATCACGAGCAGAATGCCAGTACGTCCACGGTCAGGCTGGTGGGTTCTACCGGGGCCAACCCATACGCCTGTGTGGCCGCGGGTATCTCCGCGTTGTGGGGTCCGGCGCACGGTGGCGCCAACGAAGCGGTGCTGGCCATGCTGGCTGAAATTGGCGATATTTCCCAGGTACCCAGGTTCATCAAGCGCGCCAAGGACAAGTCTGATCCGTTCAGGCTGATGGGTTTTGGTCATCGCGTGTACAAGCATTACGATCCAAGGGCCACGATCATTCGTGCCGCCTGTTACGAGGTGCTGGATGAACTGGGCAAGGATGATCCCATGATGGACCTGGCGATGGAGTTGGAGCGAATAGCGCTCGAAGACGATTATTTTGTCGAGAAGAAGCTCTATCCAAACGTAGATTTCTACTCAGGCATCATCTACAAGGCGCTTGGCATCCCCGTTAGCATGTTCACCGTCATGTTTGCCATTGCGAGAACCGTGGGTTGGGTCGCGCAATGGCTGGAACAGTGTGAAACGCCCACCAAGATCGGGCGTCCCAGGCAGGTCTATGCCGGTGAAACGGAACGTCGCTACCGGGCGCTGCACCGGAGAAAGTGAATCCGGTGCCGAGCACCTCAGGGGGCCTGGTAGCCAGGCCCCGTTGCCGGCAAGGGTAAAGAATCCGCGAGTAAACATTCCGTCTCGGTCAGTGTAGCCCGCCGCTGGGGCTTGCCGTCAATCGGACTGGGCGGTGCCTGACGCAGGTGAACCGGTTCGAAAATCGTTAACTCGACGAGCGCCCCGTTCATTTGAAAAACAATCAGCGGAACCGTTTTGTGCGTGCCGTCGTACCAGCGAATCTGTCGCTGTTCTTCAGTGAACGGCTGGCCATGTTCAAGAAAGTACAGAATCATTGACTCGGTCGAGTCTGCAAAAACATGAAGTGCAATTCTCGAATGCGGGCCGGCGGTGCCATCCAAAACGGAACCGACCAGTCGGGGATTGAACGTCTCCAGCCGTTGCATAACGTCTATTGCCGTCTGGCGAAGATATTCAATGTTCTCAGCATGTTGCGGTCCCCCGTAGAGGCCCTGGTAGCTGTGAAGCGCTTCCTTGACTTCAATGTTGCTGGGAAGGGCCAGGCGTTCACTCACCCCGATTCTTTCTGCGGCTTTTTTCTTCGCGGCGTGGTAATTGTGCTGGCCCTCCGTCGAAATGATGCGCGCGGCTTCCGCAGCTACTTCCAGCCGTATCTGCCTGAGCCTCCTGATGTGACGGGGTGTGGCAGTTTCAGTATATTTCGTACGGGTCTTCTTCGAGTGGGACATCCTGGTCTTCTCCCTGATCCGTTTGCTGCATGGGGGGCAGTCTTCCAGCCTGGAATATTTCCATGATTGCATCGTCGTTATCGAGCCGGGCAAGCATGCCTGTCTCGGGGTCAATTTTTGCCTGGGCAAGACCTTCCGGCATCGCAGGCGGCTGGTCTTCCACACCTTCAAGGGCGACGGCCATGAATTCCATCCAGACCGGCAGTGCAGCGCGGCCGCCCAGTTCTCGTCTGCCCATGGGCTCGTGGTTGTCGAAGCCGACCCAGACCGAGGTTACGAGTTTATCGTTGTAACCGGAAAACCAGGCATCGCGTTGTTCGTTGGTGGTTCCGGTTTTTCCGGCCAGGTCCCGACGGCCAAGCTTCATTGCCCTGACCCCGGTTCCGCGGCGGACAACATCCATCATCATAGACCGCACCAGGTAGGCATTCTGTGGCGAAATGGTTTCCTGGGCGAATGCGCCCTCTGTCTTCAGCTCAGGCGAATCCTGACGGCGGAAACCAGCCGTATCATCCAGTTGCTTTTCACCAGTAGAGATATCCAGAGGCCTGAATTCGGGCTCCACTTTCTCGACGGTCACAATTTCTTCTTCGGAAACGGAGTCCTCTTCGCAATTATCGCAGATGACCGAAGGCAGGGTCTTAAATACGGCTCTTCCATCTGAATCTGAAATCGTGCGAATGAACTGAGGAGTGACCAGGTAACCGCCATTGGCAAATACCGCATACCCCCTGGCCATCGACAAGGGGGTCAAAGAGGCGCTGCCAAGAGCCATTGAAAGGTTTGCAGGCATCTCATTTTTATCGAATCCAAATCGCTCGGTGTAATCCCGGGCGTATTCCACACCTATCTCACGCAGCAGGCGAATGGAAACCAGGTTGCGCGAGTTAACCATGGCTTCACGCAGGCGGGTGGGTCCATAAAATTTCTCACTGAAATTCTGCGGCTTCCAGGTGCGCTCCAGTTCAGAGTCCTCGAAAACGATTGGCGCATCATTGACCAGGCTGGCCACAGTGAACCCTTTCTCAAGAGCGGCTGAATAAATGAATGGCTTGAAGCTTGATCCGGGTTGCCGGCGTCCCTGGGTGATCCTGTTGAATTTACTGCGGGCAAAATCATAGCCGCCAACCAATGCCTTAATATCGCCGTTTGAAGGATCCAGCGATACCAGTGCCGCCTCGACTTCGGGCAACTGACCCAATTTCCACTGGCCGTCATTGTGCAGCCTGGCGCGGATGATGTCGCCAGGTACCATGATGTCTGCAATGGTTTTGGGTTTTTTACCTTTCCGGTCACGGTTTATGAAGGGTGCGGCCCAGGTCATTTCTTCGAGCCCAAGCGCCACGGTCTGGCCGTTTCGCAAGTAGACCAGTGCGAGGTTTTCTTCGGTTTCGATGACCAGCCCGGGTTCCAGTCCGGAGACCGGCCGGTGTGGTTTGAGGATGTCTGTCCAGTCACTGGTCGTCGTTTTTTCCGCCAGATCGATATGCGCCTCCGGCCCCCGGAATCCGTGCCTCTGATCGTACTCTTCGAGTCCATTTGAGACAGCCAGGTTAGCTGCTGTCTGCAAGCGGCTGTTGATCGTAGTCGTGACCACAAAACCACCGGTATAAGCCCTTGGGCCCAGCAACCTCAAGGCCTTCACGCGCACCATTTCTGCGACGTAAGGCGCTGATATCTCAGCGATAGCTCCGTGGTAATACGCGCGGTCTGGTTCATTGATGGCGGCATCATGATCAGCCTGGCCAATATAGCCGAGCTCCAGCATGCGGTTCAGCACATAATCTCGGCGTTCCAACGCTCTTTCGGGGGAAGTGATCGGGTTGATTCGGGACGGGGCTTTGGGCAGTGCCGCGATCATCGCGCACTGGGCCAGTGAAAGCTGCGTGGTAGATTTGCCATAATAAACTTCCGCTGCTGCTCCCACGCCATAGGCGCGGTATCCCAAAAATATCTTGTTCAGGTACAACTCCAGGATTTCATCCTTTTCAAGTTGCTGTTCGATCTTGATGGCCAGGAAAGCTTCCTTGATCTTTCGCGTCCAGGTTTTTTCGGACGTGAGAAAAAAGTTCCGGGCCAGTTGCTGGGTGATGGTGCTGCCCCCTATGCTTTTTTCTCCGGTCGTGATCAGCGACCACACCGCGCGGGTTATTCCCTGGTAGTCGAGCCCCGGGTGTTCATAAAAACGGGCATCTTCGCCGGCAAGAAATGCCTGTTTCAACCATTCAGGCATGTCCGCAACCTTTACCGGAATACGTCTTTTTTCACCAAAAATACCCAGAAGCCTGCCATCTTCGCTGACGACGCGAAGAGGAACCTGCAACTGGACGTCGCGCAGGGTTTCAACGTCGGGCAACTCGGGTTCGAGCAGCAGGTAAGTGACGGCCACAGCCGAAATCCCCAGTAGCGAAGAAACAAAAATAAAAATGATAAATCTGCGAAACAGTTTCTTCACATGACAACCCTGTTGTGATAATTTTCAGAAATCGGATCTTCTGAGTATGATGTGCATAAGATACGATAATTTATGGCAAGCATGGAAGCGACCATTCCTCTTAAAGTGTTGAAAATTACGCTTTTCATCTCTACTTTCGTGCCCGCCAAACCTGACAATCTGGACAGTTCGAGGCGTATATTTTGAGGCCTTTTAATAATTTTTTTTCAAATCGGCATTGAGATACGTTTCAAATTCTGTTAAAAACTAGTTCAGGAAGTGTCAATAAACCATTGTCGAACAAAGGATTGAGGACAATTTGAAACTATTGGGCACCAAAGCACCACCCTTAATGGGTTTGGATATCGGGTCTTCGAGCATTCGCTTGTTGCAGCTTTCCCGGCATGGCAACTCTTACCGAATCGATCACTTTGCGATCGAGTCGTTACCTCCTGGCGTAATCGTTGAGAAATCGGTTCAGGACGTAGAGGCCATATCCGGAGCGATCCAGTCGGCAGTCAGGAATTCGGGTTCGAATTCCAAGTACTGTGCAGTGGCTGTTTCCGGCTCAGCAGTGTTTACGAAGACAATCAGTCTCCCTGCCAACCTGGCCGAAGCAGACATCGAAAGCCAGGTACAGATTGAGGCCAATCAATATATTCCCTATCCGCTGGATGAAATCAGCCTGGACTTCGAGGTTCTCGGAACTTCGGCCAGGAATGCGGACATGGTGGATATTCTGCTGGCGGCCAGCAAGAACGAGAATGTTGAAAGCCGGCAGGATGCACTGGAATCGCTCGGGCTGAAAACCCGGGTGGTCGATGTGGAGTCCTTCGCCATGGCCAACGCATTCGAACTGATTCGTGAGCGCGAGGGTATCCGGAGTACCGAAACCGTTGGTATCTTCGATATTGGCTATGATCTGTCCAGCTTGCTGATCTTGCGTAATGGGCGTGTTGTCTACACTCGCGACCATCCGTTTGGCGGCAACCAACTGGTTGAGGAAATCATGCGGCGGTACGAAATGACCGCTGAACAGGCCGGCTTTTTCATGCGTGGCGAGCCAGGCCCGGATAATTTCGAAGATGAAGTTCTGGAGCCATTCATGCTGAATGTTGTTCACCAGATCAGTCGTGCACTCCAGTTTTACAGTTCCAGTGCGGAGTTTTCCAACATCCGGACTATTTACCTGTCAGGCAGCATGGCCTCGGTGAAAGGTCTGGCGGGCGTGGTGGAGCAGGAGTTGGGCATCAAGACAGGTGTGGCCGATCCGGTCAGTGGTCTTGAGCTCGCACCGTCGGTGGCGGTAGCGGCACTGAACAGGAATGCTCCAAACCTTATGATTGCGATGGGACTTGCTCTCAGGGGGTTTGACTGATGGCCAGAATCAATCTCCTTCCATGGCGCGAAGAAGCACGCAGGGAACGCCAGCGCCAGTTTCTCTATTCCTTGATGGGGACCCTGGTGCTTGGCGCCATACTGGTTCTTATAGTCGGATTGTTTTTCGACCAGCGCATCAGTCACCAGGAAGCGCGCAATCAACAGATCCAGGTTGAAATCAACAGGCTGGAGCAGCGTATTGCACGGATTCGCGAGTTGGAGAAAACGCGCGACCGGCTTCTGTCCCGCAAGCAGATTATTGAGTCGCTGCAAGCCAGCCGTTCACTGACCGTGGAGTTGCTGGATAAACTGGCGAAGACCATACCGGTGGGTATCACGCTTACAAATGTGAGACAGCAAGGCGTCAACCTGACCCTGCTGGGCACCAGTCAGTCCAATGCCAGGGTTTCTGCATACCTGCAGAGCCTTGATGGCATGGATCTTTTCGTGAATCCTCAACTGCAATACGTGAGGGCATCACAAGATCCGGCAAGCGCGATTGAATCCTACGAATTTGCGATCAGGGTGAGACTGGATAACACGAAAGGCAAGGCAAAAGAGGCCGGTGAAACACCGGCGGGAGCAGGCTGATGCTCAACGAATTACGTGATCTAGACTTTAATGATATTGGCAGCGCGCCAGCGTCGGTCCGCTATGTGATCCTTGGATTCCTGCTGGCCATCATCCTGGCCATTGGCTATTTCCTGTTGATCAAGGACAAAATCGAGCAACTTGAACTGGTGCAGAACCTGGAAAATTCACTTCGGGTGGACTTCGAGGCCAAGCAGGCAAAAGCGGCTAATCTTGAGTCCTACGAGGCGCAACTGGCCGAAATGCAGGAACTGCTGGAGACCATGTTCCGCCAGTTGCCCAGTAAAACCGAAATGGACAAGCTGTTGGTGGATGTTTCCCAGACAGCGCTCGGTGCGGGCATCGACGTTCAGTTGTTTCAGCCGAATGCAGAGGCTTATCACGACTTTTATGCCGAAAGGCCAATTTCGGTAAGAATGCTTGGTGATTATCACCAGTTCGGAGAGTTTGTCAGTGGTGTGGCATCGCTGCCACGCGTAGTCATTCTGACCATGCATGACATAGCTCTGCGCCGTGCCAATGAACGCGATGTGGGCGCATCTGCGAATGATGGGCGATTGATTCTGGAAGGTACTGTCAAAACCTATCGCTATATTGATGAGGAAGAGGCTGCTCAGCGGGCCGAAGCCGAGGCGAGTGCGCCATGAACAGACTGAACACTGGAAATAATCTGCTCATCATGATGCTGGTTGTCCTGACCATTGGACTGACTGCGTGTTCAGGCAGGCAAGACGATCTGAACCGCTATATAACGGAAGTCAAGGCGAGGCCGGCAACACCGATTCCTCCGATACCGCCGGTAAGGACCTACACACCTTATGTTTATGAGGGGCTGACCGGCCGGGATCCGTTCCGCCAGTCCACCAGCGAAGGCAGTGACCAGGTAGCACAAAGCGGTCCTTCCAAGGGTCCGCGGCCCGATTTGCAGCGGCCAAGAGAATACCTGGAAAGGTTCGAGCTCGACACGCTTTCGATGGTCGGCACCTTTTCCAGAGAATCATCAGAATGGGCACTGATTCGGGATCCGGACGGCGTAGTACACCGGGTTGCGGTCGGAAATTATATTGGCAAGAACCACGGAAAGGTGAACGGCATCTCTACTGATGAAGTTCAGCTGAGTGAGTTTATCGCTGATGGTATTGGCGGCTGGCTGGTCAGGGAAGCTTCAGTTGCCCTGGGTGGGAGCTAGGAATGGCAACGCTCAAGCGACGGATTTCGAGAGGCAGCGCAATGGACAGCACCATGGAATGTACACTTAATTTTCCGCGAACCTGTGAGAGAGGGCGCAGCATGCGTATTTGGAGAAAAGGATTTCTTTCAGGGTTGATAATGACCTTGACAATGATGCCAGCCACGTTGGCATTTGCAGCGAGCACCGTGACTGGAATCAGTCATGCCGCAACCGCCGATGGCGGTGTGGAAATTTCCCTGCAAACCAGCGGAGATGTACCGCAGGTCAGTGTATTTGCCACGGAAAGCCCGGCAAAAATTGTCATGGATCTCAGCGAAACCGATAACCAGTTCAATTCGGATCCGGTCTATGTCGGAATGGGATCTGTCCAGCAATACTCTGCGCTTGGGGCTGCCGGCAGAACCAGGGTGGTTGTCGACATGTCGGGCCCCGCCGCTTATGACTATAACGCGGAGTCAGGCGAAGTCGTCCTGACGATTGCGGGGAGTGGACAGAGTTCAAGTGCTGTTGCTTCGACAGCAGGTCCTTCTGCGGGTGGCGGCTTCAATGTAACAAACGTTGACTTCCGCCTGGGAGAAAAAGGGCAGGCGCGCGTCATCATCAGCCTCGACCGGCCGGGCGGAAGTATGTCAATCGAGGAAGGAACGAATACCCTGTCGATGGACGTGTTCAATTCCAATCTCCCGGCCGAGCTTGACCAGCGGCTGGACGTCATGGATTTCGCTACACCGGTTCAATTTATTGACACGTTTGGAGTGGATTCGGGTACGCGGGTCACCCTGACCACGGCCGGGCTTTACGAGCACCTGGCATATGAGTCCGGCAACGACATCATTCTCGAAGTCAAACCCATGTCGCAGGTAGCTACGGCCGTCGAAGAAGTTGAAGTCAAGTTCTTCGAAGAGAAAACCTATGAAGGCACCAAGGTAACTTTCAATTTCCAGGACATTCCCGTCCGGTCTGTATTGCAGCTGATTGCAGACGTATCTGATCTCAATATTGTTGTTGCCGATAGCGTGGGTGGAAATCTCACCCTGCGCCTGACCAATGTTCCATGGGACCAGGCGCTTGACATCGTCATGGACGCACGCAATCTCGATATGCGGCGCAACGGCAATGTGATCTGGATTGGTCCAACCGCGGAGATAGCAGCGCGCGAGCAGCAACTGCTCCAGGCGCAGATGGACCGCAGGATACTCGAGCCCCTGCAGACTGTTTTGATTCGGGTCAGTTACGCTAAGGCGGAAGATTTGATGACCCTGATAACTGATTCCACCAGCAATGTGGATACCGAGTACGGGCTGCTTTCCGAGCGTGGTTCCGTCACGATTGACGAACGTACGAATACATTGCTGGTCACTGATACGGTAGAAAAAATCCTGCAGATTCAGGAGCTGGTTACAGACCTCGATTATGCGGTGCGCCAGGTGCAGATCGAGTCACGGATCGTGATTGCCAGTTCCGAATTTGCCCATGAGTTGGGTGTCCGCTTCGGTGTGACCTACCTGAACCAGGGCAGTAATATTGGCGTGATCGCCGCAGACGGCCGCGCAGCGGATATCGTTAATCCGGCCATCAATCCTCGCGAGGACAGCCTGTTGGATCTCCCGACTTATCCCAATCGCTACCAGGTTAACCTGCCGGCGCCCACGGCAAATGCAGCAACGATAGGCCTGTCATTCCTGACCGGCAACGTATTGCTGGATCTAGAATTATCGGCCCTGGAAGCTGAAGGCGAGGGTGAGGTTGTTTCAACGCCCCGCATCGTCACGGCAAACCAGGCCGAGGCGTTCATTCAACAGGGTGTCGAAATTCCTTACGAACAATCGACTTCATCCGGTGCAACCGCAGTGCAATTCAAGGAAGCGGTGCTGGAATTGAAGGTAACGCCGCTGATCACTCCGGATAACCGGGTGCAAATGGACCTGAATATAAAGCAAGACACGGTCGGCGAGATTTACCAGACATCACGGGGTGGTTCGGTTCCGTCGATCGACACGCGTGAACTGGAGACCCAGGTGCTGGTGGCCAACGGCGATACCGTTGTTTTGGGCGGTATCTTCCAGGACGAAGCCTTGTCCAAGGAAGAAAAAGTGCCATGGCTGGGTGACATTCCGGGCGTTGGCGCCTTGTTCCGTCGCCGGGCCAACGAGTCCAAGAAGCGCGAACTTCTGATCTTTGTTACACCGAGTATCGTTGAAGACCGGGCGATTCTCTGAAAAGAGTTCATTCACTGAATTCAAACGCCCGGGTATATCCCGGGCGTTTGCTATGAGGCTCCTGAATGGCTGAATTGCCCTATTCAGAAGCGTGCGAGCGCAACAGGGAACCGATTCGCGAAGTGCTGAAAGACTTTCTTCCGTCAGAAGGGCGGGTGCTTGAAATCGGATCCTGCACGGGCCAGCACGTGGTGTTCTTTGCGCCGACTTTTCCCAACCTCGTCTGGCAACCCACAGACAGGCAGGAATATCTTCCTGGGCTCAGAGCCCGAATTTTACAGGAAGGAGTCGGCTCAATCCTGCCGCCTGTTGAACTGGATGTCCTGAACGGCTGGCCAGACCACGCGTTCGATGCCGTCTATTCAGCCAATACGGCCCACATCATGGGTTTGCCTGAAGTTGAGGCCATGTTTTCAGGAGTAGGCCGCATCCTCCTGCCCGGTGGGGTTTTCTGCCTTTATGGACCGTTCCGGGAGAAGGACGGACACATGGCAAAAAGCAATGAACGTTTTGACCAGAGTTTGCGGGCGCGTGATCCGGCCATGGGGATCAGGGACCTGGGATTACTTGAAAAACTGGCTGCGAGCACTCAGTTGTCGTTGATCGGCAGAAAAATGATGCCGGCCAATAACCAGATACTGGTTTTTGAACGCCATGAAGAGAGTACCGATGTCTGAATACGCACACTGGCTGGAGCAAGCTGAATCACTGTTGGCTGGACAGAACGACCTGGTAGCCAATGCGGCCAATCTTTCCTCGCTGCTTTTTCATGTCCTGGACGAGGTCAACTGGGTGGGATTCTACTTTCTCAAGCAGGACAGGCTGATTGTGGGACCGTTCCAAGGCCGACCCGCCTGTGTTGCCATCCCAATGGGCCGTGGTGTTTGTGGAACCGCTGCTGAAACACGCGAAGTGCAAAGGGTAGCAGATGTCCACGCATTCGACGGCCACATCGCCTGTGATGTGGCATCACGTTCGGAAATCGTCATACCGCTGATCAGGAATGGAGAACTTCTGGGTGTCCTGGATCTCGACAGCCCGGTCGCAGACCGGTTTGACCAGGCCGACGAGGATTTCCTTGTGAGGGTCTCCGAGGTTTTTCTCAGCTCTCTCGCGTAAGGGCTAGCCAGTCCGCGGGGTGGATGTTTCCACCACTGATGATGGCGCCGACACATTTGCCGGCGAACAGTTCGGGGTGATTGCGGATTGCAGCAATGACGGTGGCTGATGAGGGTTCAATCAGGATTTTCATGTGTTGCCAGAACAGAACCATGGCCTTCCGAATGTCTTCATCGCTCACGGTCAGGACCTGGCGAACCGATTCCCGGATCACTTTGAAATTGCGGACGCCGACCAGGGCCCTGAGACCGTCGGCAATAGTGTCTGGTTCGAAGTGTTCAATGATGTGGCCCTGATTCAGACTGTCCACCGTGTCGGAAGCGCCTTCGGGTTCGACACAATATACATCCACGCCCCAGGCGCGCGTAGCAATGGCCGTTCCGCTGATAAGCCCGCCACCCCCCAGGGGGGTGATGATCTGTTCCAGGGTCGGAACTTCCTGTTCGAGTTCCAGCGCTGCTGTACCCTGTCCGGCAATAATGCGGGGATCATCATAGGGATGAACCGGAATCAAACCCTCCGCCACGAGTTTTTTCAATTCTTCCACGCGGGATGAGTTGGTAGGTGCGCAGAAATGGACGTGACCACCGAAACTTTTTACGGCCTCAATTTTCATGGGTGATGAATTATCCGGCATGACGACGTGTGCTGTACGGCCATCCAGACTTGCCGCAAGCGCCAGTGCCGCGCCATGGTTGCCGGACGAATGTGTGGCCACATCGCCCACTGCTCCTTCCTCACGCAGGCTGGCGATGGCATTGCTGGCTCCGCGAAACTTGAAAGCACCGCTGCGTTGGAAATTTTCACACTTGCAAAAGAGTCTGCAGCCCATCGCTCGGTCCAGCAAGGGATCGTTCAGCACAGGGGTCAGGTGCACCGCATTTCGAATTCTGGCATGCGCCAGGTGGATATCTGCAATATCGGGTATATCCGCTTCGATATCAGGGTTCATTTCCAATAACTCTCAGGCGATCTTGCGCCTATAATACTGCCCTCAATCGAGGAAATACTATGAAAAAAGGCTTGTCCGGAAAAACGGTTTATCGAGAGAAGTACAAACCCTATCCATGGACGCTCGAAAATGCCAGGTTTCGTTTCGAAATTGGAGAAGATGTGACCCGGGTTTTTTCCACCCTCAGGCTGAATCCCGCTTCGGAGGATCTGCCGGTCAATGACATCGAGCTGGACGGTCAGGACATGGAATTATGTTCGATCAGAATAAATGGGGAGAAACTGCAGGCCGACGATTACTCCCTCACCGCCGATAAGCTGATCATTCAAAACGTTTCTGGTGAATGTACACTGGACATAGAGGTGCTGATCAGGCCACAGCAGAACACGGCACTGGAAGGCCTGTACCCGTCAAGCAGATTCCTTCTCACGCAATGTGAGGCCGAAGGTTTCCGGAAAATTACCTATTTCCCCGACCGGCCGGATGTCATGACCTGTTATGACGTGACCATTGTGGCGGATCAGAATCGGTATCCGGTACTCCTTTCGAACGGCAATGCGATAGAAACCGGCAGCCTGGACGATGGCCGTCACTGGGTGCGGTGGAGCGATCCGTTTGCCAAGCCCTGCTACCTGTTTGCCCTGGTGGCCGGTGACCTGGCCTGCATCGAGGATCACTTTACAACCCGCAGCGGACGTTTGGTCACTTTGCGCGTTCATGTTGAACATGAAAACCGGGACAAGTGTGATCATGCCATGGAGTCGCTCATTCACTCGATGAAATGGGATGAAGACCGGTTTGACCTGGAATACGACCTTGATATTTACCACATCGTTGCAACCGATGATTTCAATATGGGCGCAATGGAAAATAAATCCCTGAATATTTTTAATTCGAAGTACGTGCTGGCCCGGCCGGATACCGCGACCGACTTTGACTACCAGGGTATTGAAGGTGTGATTGGCCATGAATATTTCCATAACTGGACCGGTAACCGGGTCACCTGCCAGGACTGGTTTCAGCTGACGCTGAAGGAAGGCCTGACCGTGTTCAGAGACCAGGAGTTTTCCTCCGATATGCATTCCCGTGCGGTGAAGCGAATCCAGGATGTTCGGCAGTTGCGCAGCCGCCAGTTTCCCGAGGATGCAGGACCCATGTCACATCCAATTCGTCCGGATAAATATATTGAAATCAATAACTTTTATACGATGACCGTGTATCAGAAAGGTGCTGAAATCATTCGGATGTACCATACTTTACTGGGTGAAGAAGGTTTCCAGAAGGGCATGAAACTGTACTTCCAGAGGCACGATGGACATGCCGTTACCTGTGATGATTTTCTGGCGGCGATGGCCGATGCCAATCAAGTGAGCCTGGACAGGTTTGGCCGCTGGTACGGTCAATCAGGTACACCTGAGTTGACGGTTCTAGGCCGCCACGACCCGGATGCGAAAACATTTTCCCTGACCTTTTCGCAACACACGCCTTCCACCCAGGACCAGGAAATCAAGCAACCGCTGGTCCTGCCTGTTGAGGTCGGTTTGCTTGACCAGGATGGCAGGGCGCTCGAATTGCGTTTGGCTGGAGAACACTCGTCCGGTGACTTATCCCGCTTGTTGCTGATCGAAGAGGAGGAACAGGAGTTTATTTTCGAAGGGATCACAGAGCAGCCGATTCCTTCGCTGTTGCGCGGGTTTTCAGCCCCCGTGAAGCTCGATTATCCTTACTCCAGTTCTGATCTGGCGGTTTTGATGGCTCACGACACGGATGCTTTCGTGAGGTGGGAGGCTGCGCAACTGCTGGCGCAAAGTGAAATCCTGGCCCATGTATCGTGCCTGTCTGCAGGAATAGAGCCTGAGCCTGGTCCGGAACTTGTAAACGCTTTTCAGGCCTTACTGGCCGATCAGGAGTCCGATCCGGCACTCATCGCCGAGGCCATGACCTTGCCCGGTGAGGACTATCTGGCCGAGCAAATGGAAATCGTTGATGTGGACGGTATTCACAGGGCCCGCAAGTTCGTCAAATCCAGACTGGCTGCAGCTCTGGAAACCGAGATTACTCAACGATATCAATCAATGAATGACGGCTCCCCTTATTCAAAAGCGCCGGCCTCGATGGCGCGCCGCAGCCTGAAAAACGTCTGTCTTTCGTTGCTACTCGAGACGAATCCGGGGATTTCTCTGGCAGAAGCCCAGTTGCAAACCAGCGACAATATGACGGATACACTGGCTGCGCTGCAGGGCCTGGTGTGGGTCGAAGCAGATTCCGCGGACCGCCTCTTGGCGGAGTTTGAAGATAAGTGGAGCGACGATGCGCTGGTGATGGACAAGTGGTTTTCCATGCAGGCTGCCTTACCCGGAAAAAACGCGGTCCGGCGGGTGCGGCAACTGCTGGAGCATCCGGGATTCAGCCTGGCTAACCCCAACAAGGTTCGGTCCGTCATCGGGGTATTTTCAATGATGAACCCGACCGGGTTTAATGCTGCGGATGGTTCCGGATACCGGCTACATGCGGAACAGGTCATAGCGCTGGATAAGCTTAATCCTCAGGTCGCGGCGCGAATGGCGGGTGCATTCAATGCCTGGACACGTTACGACGCACAAAGGCGCAAGCTGATGAAAGAGCAATTGAATCACATCACGCACAGTGAGGGCCTGTCGCCTGATGTTGCGGAAATCATCAATAATGCCCTGGCAATGGAAAAGGCACGTAGCAAGCGATGAATCCACTCGACGACATACCGCTTATTCTGGTCATAGTGTTAGCGGTGCTGACCCTGATCACAGATCTCGACCGGCCCAACATGACGTTGTTCAAGATGAACCAGAGCCTGATGTCGGAACTGGAACACAGAATGGAAGGCGCAACGCCCTGGGAATCTGTGGAAGGTCAGGACCAGTGAAAAGAGCTCTATGGCTCCGGTTAGTCATGGCCGGGAGCTGTTTGTTGGCGATTGCCGCCTGCGGGACAGCCAGCGTACAGAAACCCTCGAAACAGCCGGGTGTTTCCCTCGCTGGCATGATTATTCGCAATGACCTGGCCTACTCTGTCAGGGATGTCATGATCACTATTCCGGCGAGTGGAGCTTTTGCCGGATGCGGAAACATCACGCAAAAATCAGACTGCAGGACCAGTTTCGAAACGGTTGATTATTCAGGTAACCCAATGGTTGTCAGCTGGACCGAACGTGGGCAGGCGCACTCAACCGGGGAGTTTGACGTCAAGCCGGATTCTGATTTCGATCGTTCAAAGCCTGCCTGGCTGGAAGTGACGATTTTTGCTGCCGGTCAGGCGGGAGCCAAGCTGGTGCAAAACCAGGACTGAACACCCGGGTTTCAGATTTCGTTCAAAGCTTTACACAGCAGGCTACGCTGCAATTCTGCTTCCGGTCGGGTCGGAAACCGAGGCGCCAGGCGTAGATCACCAGTGAAGCGAATATTGAACTGATAGCCTTCTCCATCCTCAGCTTCAAAGATACGTGTTATGAATACGACTTTGTCCAGGGCTATCGTATAGCCCTGCAACTCATAGGTTTGTCCAGCCATGAATGTGACCTCCTTTAACAAGTGATCGATGCATACCATGCTATGCTTTAAGCAGGTATGAAAAATCTTTTTCTAATATCACTGCTCTTTTTACTGGCAGCTTGCGCCACGCCCTACTATCCGGTCTATATCTCCAGTGACGGGGCGTATTACATCACAGAAAAGGAGACCGCCGGGGCGGGCTATGGCAGCCAGATGATATTGACGGACGAGATTGGCACTTATCCCTGGTGGATGGGCAGTTACCGCTCAGAACTTTTTGTTTACTATAGCCCCAATTATTATCCGCACTATTTTTCAATCCACAACCCTGCCATTTTCCACCCGTTTTATGGGTTCTACCGGCGACACTCTGTCCCCTGGTGCCCACCGCACTTGCTCCCCCGGCATGATGACCCGCTCTATGGCGGTGGACGCATGAACAACCCCGTTCCGCCGTCGGCGGTGTTTGTTGCCGGAGCGCCGTCTAATGCGCAATTTCGCCGGGCGAATGACCTCGCGCGGGTCAACAGATACAACCAGGGTCAACGGTCGACAGGGCGACGAAACGACAGTTTATCAGGCTCACTACCCGTGACTGGCCGAAGTTCAAATGTATCTTCCTTTTCTTCCTCCGGCGGACGATCCGTTACACGGTCTGTCTCCCGCTCCAGTGCGCCCAAACTCGCGCGCCCGTATTCGAACCCTTCCTCTCATATTCACAAGCCCTAGCTGCTTTATTGCTTAAAATTCAGTACAATGCGCGATCCCTGGGGTCGGATTTTCTGATGATGGACTTTTCTCAAGCATTTGATGTGATCGTGATCGGTGGCGGCCATGCCGGCACCGAGGCTGCGCTTGCGTCTGCGCGCTGTGGTGTCCGGACCCTGCTTGTGACGCACAGCATCGAAACCATCGGACAAATGAGTTGCAACCCGGCGATTGGCGGGATTGGTAAAGGTCACCTGGTCAAAGAAATAGACGCTATGGGCGGCATCATGGCTCGGGCGGCTGACTCTGCCGGCATTCAACTCAGAACGTTGAATTCGCGTAAGGGGCCGGCCGTACGGGCAACCCGGGCGCAATGTGATCGCAACCTTTATCGCGCCCATATCAGGGCGGCGGTTGAACAGCAGGAAAACCTGTCGATTTTCCAGGCGGCGGTTGATGATCTGCTGATGTCGGGGGATCGGGTTACGGGTTGCCGAACCGCGACTGGGTTGGATTTCCATGCTTCGGCTGTCGTATTGACCACGGGTACTTTCCTCGGTGGAAAAATTCACATCGGTGAAGAGCAGTTCTCCGGTGGCAGGGCGGGAGACCCGCCATCCAATATACTGGCGGCTCGTTTGCGGGAGATGCCATTCAATGTGGCGCGTTTGAAAACCGGCACGCCTCCCAGAATCGATGGCAAATCTGTCGATTTCAGCGAGTTGCAGGAGCAGCCAGGCGATGAACCCCGTCCTGTTTTCTCTTACATCGGCAGCGAGGATGATCATCCGGAACAGGTTTGTTGCTGGATTACACATACCTCTGAGGACACGCACGAAATCATTCGCCAGGCACTGCACCGGTCGCCCATGTATTCGGGAAGCATCGAAGGCACCGGACCTCGCTACTGCCCGTCCATAGAAGACAAAATCGTCCGTTTTTCGGACCGCAGCAGTCATCAGATATTCGTGGAGCCGGAGGGGCTCAATACCCGGGAACTCTATCCCAACGGAATTTCTACCAGCCTTCCTTTTGATGTCCAGGTGGAATTCGTACGTTCGATACGCGGTTTTGAAAAAGCTCATATCACCCGGCCCGGCTATGCCATCGAATACGATTATTTCGACCCTCGCGAGTTGCATACTCATCTTGAAACACGGCATGTTCCTGGTCTTTTTTTCGCGGGCCAGATCAACGGCACTACGGGTTATGAAGAAGCGGCTGCCCAGGGACTGGTCGCGGGCGCCAATGCAGCCCGGAGCGCTCGAGGCGAATCCATGTGGTCGCCGCGTCGCGACGAGTCCTACATGGGAGTGATGATCGATGACCTGGTGACCCAGGGGACCCTGGAACCCTACCGGATGTTCACCAGCCGTGCCGAATATCGACTGCATTTGAGGGAAGATAATGCGGATTTGCGGTTGACCGGAAAAGGCCGCGAACTTGGACTGGTCGACGATCACAGGTGGCAGCTTTTCTGCGAGAAACGGGACGCGATAGAGCACGAACGCATGCGGTTGCAGTCTATTTGGGTGGCGCCCGGAAACGATTTGTCCAGGGCTCTGGAGTCGACTCATGGCATTTCCGTCAGTAAAGAAAGCCGCGCATTGGATCTGTTGAAGCGCCCGGAAATGAACTACGAAAAACTCGTGTCGATCGAGGGTATCGGTCCCGGTACTTCCAGCGTCCGGGTCGCCGAGCAAGTGGAAATCCAGGTCCGGTATTCGGGTTACCTGGACCGCCAGGAAGAAGACATCAAACGGCGTGAACGCAACGAAAGCATGGCGATCGATCCGGAGTTCGATTATGCGCAGGTACAAGGTCTCTCATCAGAGGCCAGGGAGAAGCTGGAGCGTACCCGGCCGCAAAGCATCGGTCAGGCCTCTAGGATTCCGGGGATGACCCCGGCAGCGATCTCACTGCTAATGGTGACCCTCAAAAAAGTCCGCAAACAAGTAGCTTGAGCGTGTATTCGCCCCTTTCGGGTGATTTATCACGATTAAGAAACGTTCCATTCACAGTTTTTTAACACGTTTTCATTATGATAGAAGTGTAAGTTGACTGTGCCTAGCGCGTCGCCCCTCTAAACAGGCAGTCCCCACACTTCTATGCCTTACGCGATGCGCTTTCAAGCCCCGGATTTTATTCGGGGCTTTTTTTTTACCTGGCGATTGTTCATGATGCTCCCATGACACCCGGCCCCTGGAGCGAGCACTGATCATGACTGGCGGAACACCCAACAAACCCAAGGCGGAACCGGGGCAAGCCTGGATCCATTTGCTCAAGGGGTTTTGCATGGGCAGCGCAGATGTCGTACCGGGTGTCAGCGGCGGGACCATGGCCTTGATCCTGGGTATCTACGAAAGATTGCTCAATACCATTCATTCTTTCGACCCGGCCTGGCTGCGCGACCTCGTCAGCCTGCGGCTTTCCAGGGCGCTGGCACGAAATGACCTGATGTTTCTGATCCCACTGGTTCTGGGAATCGCCCTGGCCATCATATTCTTCACCCGCGTCATACCTTTGCCCCGCCTGATCCTGACGCATCCGGAAATTATTTATGGACTGTTTTTCGGGCTGATTTCCGCTTCCGTTGTAGTCCTGATGAAAGAAGTGGAGAACTATGGAATCAGGGATTTGTTTACCACGCTGCTGGGTGTAGCACTGGGTTTCCTGGTCGTCACCCTTGTTCCGCTGGAAACACCTACTTCGGCCTGGTTCATTTTTCTTTGTGGTTTTATCGCCATCAGTGCGATGCTATTGCCGGGTATTTCGGGTTCCTTCATTTTGCTGATACTGGGAAAGTATGCGTACATCATTGATGCGCTTGGCCGGTTTGACCTGGGAATCATGATCGTTTTCGGCGCTGGCGCCGTCACCGGGTTGGTTGTGTTTTCCAGGGCTATTGTCTGGCTGCTCAACCGCTTTCATCGTTCAACCCTGCTGGTCATCAAGGGTATACTGGTCGGATCGCTCTGGATCATCTGGCCTTTCCAGGATCGCGTTTACGTGACCGTTCGGGGAAAATCGAAGTTGCTGGAGTCCAGTCCGATCTGGCCCGAGGCATTCAACGCCACGGTGCTGGCCTCTTTGGGACTTCTGCTGTCCGGGTTTGTGCTGGTGCTGGTGATTGATCGCCTGGCCAGGAGAGGACATGCGGACGAATGATACGGTGCTCCCCTCGGAACCAGGCATAAAAAACCCCGGCTTCGGCCGGGGTTTTTGTGTATGACGTGCAGGGGTTCGATTATTTGCCGTAATCGCTTGCCTCAGGCATGAGGCGGACAGTCCAGTTGTTACCCGTCTTGAACGTAGAACCCCAATCGGCCATGAAATTGTCGAATGCTTCCTGGCCACCAAGTTCTTTGCTCATGATGTCATAAAATGAAGGGTCTGCATCGGTCATGTCCGCCCAGCCCTTGTTGGCCGAAACAAGCTGAATTTGTCCACCGTGCCCGCCAGAAACGACTGAGAAGAAACCCCAGTAACTTTTATAATCGTTCGCTTTAAGCGTATCCACGATCTTTTTCAAACTGCGCCGGAATTTTGAATTGTGACCGGTTTTGATGTACCAGTTCTCCACCGTGAAGTGGGTGTAGCCGTCGAAACTTTCAGGCCAGTGAGAATAATCATTCATTTCTTCGGTCATCATTCTTTGCGCGCTTTCAATGTGCGGTGCGACATTCGAGGCGAAAACCTTGTCAGATTCCTCCTGCCAGTCATACTCCGCGTCGAAATCTGCCCAATTATGGTTGCCAGAACGAGCCATGTACTTGCCGGTGTGGGGCCCGGTCAGGATTTCATACCAGGTGTATTCAAAGTGTCCCTCGAACTGGGCCATCCAGTGATGATACTCAGTAATGGCCTTTATCAATGTTTCCTCATGTCCTGCTTTCGGTGTAATCAATACGCCTGTGGCTATTCCGTCGTTTTCCTGTGCTTGTGCCGGCGACAACCAGAACAGGCAGGTGAACACGCAGATTAAAGCCAGTTTCATATTCATTCTCATTCGTAGATTTCTCCCTCGGTTATAAAAAAGCCCGGGTAAAAGGTTTGTGTCATCCCGGACAGTAGTTTCAGTATAGTAATGATCTGGAATTTTTCAGGTAAGCTGAACAATCCGGAGGCAAACACGGGTATAGGTCCGATGGACAAGCCGAAGCTTTATGGTGACCGCCGATCGGGAAACTGTTACAAACCGGCGTTATTGCTGACCCTGCTGGACAGGCCATTTCACTGGGTAGATGTGGATGTGATGGCCGCTGAAACGCGCACCCGGGAATTTCTTGCGATGAATCCTAACGGCAGAGTACCGCTGTTACAATTGGCCGATGGACGTTACCTGGCGGAATCCAACGCCATGCTGCTGCACCTGGCGGAGGGTACAGAGTTTCTTCCGGATGATGCCTACCAGCGCGCCCTGGTTTACCAGTGGCTTTTTTTCGAACAATACAGTCACGAGCCGTTTATTGCGGTGGCCCGCTTTATTGTCCTCTACGCGGGGCGCGAAAAAGTGGAAGCGGACCGGCTGGTTCAATTGCGGCAGAAAGGCAATGAAGCATTGCAGGTGATGGAGGAGCAACTGGCCAAAACGCCATTCCTGGCGGGTGAGGAATTTACCATCGCAGACATCGCTCTTTTTGCCTATACCCATGTCGCATCGGATGGTGGTTTCGATCTTGAGCCCTGTCAGAATGTCCGAAACTGGCTCACTCGCGTCCATGAGGTGCCTGGCTTTGAAGGGATGGGCGGACTGTCTGCATGATGCAGATGGGCATTTTCGACATCAGAACATGGTGGTTTACCTTCCGAGTACGGTAGAATTCATCGTTTTCACAGGCCACCAGTCCCCGGGACCATCCAAATGAGCAGTGATATCGGAACCACTCCGACCAATTTCATCCGGAACATCGTCATCAAAGATCTGGAAACCGGGAAACACGACCGCATCATCACGCGTTTCCCCCCGGAACCCAATGGCCACCTGCACATCGGCCATGCTAAATCGATCTGCCTGAATTTCGGGGTGGCGGCAGAATTTGGCGGCCAGACCAATCTGCGGTTCGATGATACCAACCCGCTGAAAGAGAATGAAGATTTCATGCGGGCCATCATGGATGATGTGCGTTGGCTGGGTTTCGAGTGGGATGAATTGTTCCATGCCTCGGATTATTTTCAGCAACTCTATGAATATGCATTGCACCTGATCAAGACGGGCAAGGCTTATGTGGAGGAACTGAACGCGGAGGAAATCAGGGCCTACCGCGGCACTTTGACGGAGCCTGGCCGCGAGAGTCCTTACCGCGACCGCCCGGTGGAAGAAAACCTGGATTTGTTCGAACGGATGAAAGCCGGGGAGTTTGCCGATGGAACGCTTGCATTGAGAGCGAAAGTCGACATGGCTTCACCCAATATGAACATGCGTGACCCGGTTGTGTACCGGATTCGCAATGCTGCACATCATCGTACCGGCGATGAATGGCACATCTACCCCATGTACGATTGGGCACACGGCATTTCAGACGCGATCGAAGGCATCACGCATTCGCTGTGCACGCTTGAATTCGAGGACCATAGGCCGCTTTACGACTGGTTCCTCGAAAATATTCCGGCGCCCTGCCATCCGCGCCAGATTGAATTTGCGCGGGGTAACCTGGATTACACGGTGATGAGCAAGCGCCGTTTGCGCGAGCTGGTGGAAGAAGGCCTGGTCAGTGACTGGGACGATCCCCGCATGCCTACTTTGGCAGGGTTGCGCCGGCGCGGTTTCACGCCAGAAGCTATCCGCGCGTTCTGGACCGAGATGGGCGTATCCAAGGCAGACAGCATCATTCCGATGGGGGTTCTGGAAAACGCGGTGCGCAATGATCTCAATGTCAGGGCGCCACGGACCATGGCCGTACTTGATCCTGTAAAAGTGGTTCTGACCAATTTCCCTGAAGGTGAAACTGAATGGCTGGAGGCGGCGGTCCACCCCCAGAATGAAGCTATGGGGACACGCAAAGTTGCACTGACCCGGGAACTCTGGATTGAACGCGGGGATTTCATGGAAGATCCGCCACGGAAATTCTTCCGGATGAAACCCGGAGGGGAAGTCAGGTTGCGCAATGCGTTCATTGTTCAGTGCAACGACGTGATCAAGAATGAACAGGGTGAGGTGACAGAACTTCACTGTACCTTCGACCCGGAAACGCGTTCAGGGATGCCGGGCGCATCCCGCAAGGTCAAGGGTACGATCCACTGGATATCGGCAGAACATGGCCGCCAGGCTGAGATTCGGCTATGCGACCGTCTTTTCACGGTGCCCAATCCCCTGGGCGAGAAAGACCGTGATTACCGCGAATTCCTCAATCCGCACTCACTGGATGTCATCGAAAACGCGATCGTTGAACCGCAGGTTGCTGAAGGAAACGCAGGAGATTTCTACCAATTCGAACGGACCGGCTATTTTTGCCACGACAATGTCGATTCGAGACCGGGCAAGCCCGTGCTGAACCGAATTGTCACGCTACGGGATTCCTGGGCCAGGATAGAAAAAGAGATGGCGCAGGGCGCCCACGCCGCAAAATAGTCGCCCTGTTAACGGCATGACTAACTTCACCCGCACTACCTGCGGGTGATTTGCTACACTTTTCTTATACCGCACCGCTGGGAGAAACACTATGGGTTGGACTTTCCTGATCATTGTCGTTGGCGTCGTTCTGTTCGCCATTTCGATTTACAACCGCCTGGTTGCCGGCCGCAACCGGTTCAAGAACGCCTTCGCCCAGATCGACGTGCAACTCACCCGGCGTCATGACCTGATACCCAACCTGGTTGAGACTGCCAAGGGTTACATGAAACATGAGCGTGAAACGCTGGAGGCAGTGATCACAGCACGTAATATCGCTGTTTCCGGGCTGAAAGAAGCAGCCGCTGACCCATCTGATCCCGCTGCCATGAAGAATCTGGCGCAGGCCGAGCAGGGCCTGTCGGGAGCCCTCGGCCGCTTGTTCGCGCTTTCCGAGGCCTATCCTGACCTCAAAGCGAATGAAAACATGATGCAACTTTCCGAAGAGCTGACCACAACGGAGAACAAGGTTTCGTTCGCCCGCCAGGCCTATAACGATTCGGTGATGGTTTACAACACCTTGCGCGAATCATTTCCGAACAACTTTTTCGCCGGCTGGTTCAACTTCAAGGCGGCTGAATTGCTGGAGATTGAAGATGAAGCCAAGCGAGAGGTGCCCAAGGTCAGCTTCTAGAGCGTGAACTTTTTCGAACACCAGGACCGGGCGCGCAAGCAATCCCGTTGGCTGATTTTTGTTTTCATGCTGGCCGTGCTGGCTATTATTGCGGCCATTGACTTGATCCTGTTGCTGGTGGTCGGCTTCACGGGCTACGAGACAGGTGAACAGCCTTTGGCTCCTGCTGAGCTCATTGTTGAAAACCTGCCCCTTTTGGGTGGTGGCGCCGTAGCCTGTATCGCCGTGATCGGTCTCGCCAGCCTGTTCAAAACAACAAGCCTGCGTTCCGGTGGCGGCCAGGTGGCCAGGCAATTGGGCGGCACCCTGGTGGAATCGGATACGCGCGATATCAACCGTCGCCGGCTTCGCAACGTGGTGGAAGAAATCGCCCTGGCTTCTGGTGTCCCGGTGCCTGAAATTTATGTGCTGGAACAGGAATCGGGCATCAATGCTTTTGCAGCCGGATACAACCCATCGGATGCGGCGGTCGCCGTCACTCGCGGGGCGCTTGAAAAACTGGACCGGAATGAACTGCAGGGCGTCATCGCACACGAATTCAGTCATATCCTGAACGGTGACATGCGGGTCAATATCCGCCTGATGGGCGCCCTGTTCGGCATCCTTCTGCTGGCCATCATAGGCAGACGCGTGTTGATTCATTCACATTTTGCAGGGAGGTCACGAGACAAGAACGGCGCTGCGATCCTGCTGATTGCCTTCGGTCTGATGGCTGTCGGTTACCTGGGATTGTTTTTCGGGCGCTGGATCAAGGCCGCGGTTTCACGCCAGCGCGAGTATCTCGCCGATGCTTCGGCGGTGCAGTTTACCCGTGACCCGGACAGTATCGGCGGCGCATTGAAGAAAATCGCCGTCTACAGCGAAGGCTCTTACCTGAACGAAGACACAGAGGAAATCAGCCATATGCTGTTTGGTGACGGGCAGAAAATGATGCTGTTCTCAACGCATCCGCCACTTGAGGAACGCATCAGCCGGGTGGACCCGGGTTTTCAGCCCGAAGAACTCAACCGGCTGGCTGCGCGAATTCAGCGCGAGCGATTACGGGCTTCAAAGCGGGCGGATCGGAAAAGGGAAAATGTCGAGAAATCGAATGACGGCCTGTTTGACGCCGGCGGTATCGTAGATCAGATCGGCAATCCGGGCTGGGACCGCATGCTGATGGCGGCCGCCATCGCGGCTTCCCTGCCGGACAACATTGCCCATGCAGCCCACTCAACGGAGTGGGCGCCGGAAGTGCTTTTTTATACCCTGCTGGACCAGGATGTGGAAATCCGTGAGCAGCAGTTACTGCTGGTGGCTGAAAAAATGGGTGGGGACAGCGAGGCACAGGTCAGGTCGCTGGTGCAGTCGGCCGGGCTGGCGGCGCCCGAGCAACGGCTACCTTTGCTGGAAGTCGCTTTTCCCGCCCTTAAAAGGCGACCGCCCGATTACGTCACCCGGGTGCTGGACACCGTCAAGGCGCTCGTCGAATCGGATGGACGGATCGACGTTTTCGAGTACCTGCTGGCGCGGGTGATTACCATGCATCTTTGGGAGTCTCAGAACCCGCAACGGGTAAAAGTGACCGGTAATAAAGCGATCAGGTCTTGTGAGCAGGAAGCCGCACAGGTGCTCGCCGTGCTGGCCCAGCACGGGCATTCGAATGATGAATTGGCCAGTGCCGCATTCCGGGCAGGCCTGGCCAAGCTTGGCATATCAACGAATGGCGATCTGCCCGGCAAGGATGAATGGGTGAATGTGCTGGATACAGCGCTGCCCAAACTCGACCGCTTGAAATCGAGCGACAAGGAAAAACTGGTTGGCGCCCTGATTGAAGTCGTGCTTCAGGACGACCGCCTGGTCCCGTCAGAGCTTGAATTGCTGAGGGTCATCTGCGACCTGGTTCACGTTCCCCTGCCACTGCTTACTGCGCCGCAGCAAACTTCTCGGCAATCATGATAGCCGGCGCGTTTGTGTTGCCTGAAATGAGCGTGGGCATGATGGACGCATCCACTGCATAGAGCCCGTCGATACCCCGGACTTTCAAGGCCGGATCAACCACCGCCATCTCATCAAGCCCCATTTTGCAGGTACCGATCGGGTGGTAAATGCTTTCGGCCCTGTTGCGGATGAACTCCAGTAGTGATTCTTCTGAACGCACATCCGCTCCGGGAAAAACCTCGTTGCCGGCAAAGTCGGCGAAAGCTTTCTGGGCAAAAATTTCGCGGGAAAGCCGAACACATTCGAACATGATTTCGCGGTCGTAATCTTCGCTGAGGTAATTGGGCTTCAGGGCAGGGGCTGCCATGGGGTCTTTTGACTTCAGGGTCAGCTTTCCGCGGCTTTCGGGCCTGAGTGCGCAGGCGTGGATTGTCATGCCGTGTCCCGGCAGGATGTTTCGGCCATGATCGTCCAGAAAAGCAGGAACGAAATGCATCTGGATATCGGGCCGGTCATCGGTCGCCAGAGGGCTGACGATGAAGCCCCCCGCCTCGGCAATGTTCGAGCTACCGGGGCCTTTGCGGCCGAACAGGTAGCGGATACCGACGGAGATTTCGTTGAGCTGGTCATAGGTTATCGGTTGTTTGCATTCCATCAGCGTGCAAACATCCAGGTGATCCTGCAGATTTTCGCCAACCCCCGGTAAATCCAGCGCGACATCAATGTCGCAGGCTTTGAGGTGGTCGGCCGGCCCGATTCCGGAGAGCATCAGCAACTGGGGCGAGTTGATGGCGCCGCCTGAAAGTATCACTCTTCCTGCTTCGACGGTGCGGGCTCGTCCTTTATGGCGGTATTTCACTCCTGCGGCCCGGGTTCCTTGCAGGATGATGCTCTGGACATGGGCGTTCGTCTGGACCGTCAGGTTGGGGCGGCCCTGGGCGGGCCGCAGATAGGCCACGGAGGTGCTGCAGCGTTTACCATTCCTTTGCGTCACCTGGTAAAAATCGAAACCTCTTTGCCTGGGCCCATTGAAGTCATCCGTTCTGGGGTGGCCGGCCTGCTGCGCCGCCTCGATGAACGTCGTGGAAAGCGGGTTGGTATAGCGGAGGTTTTGAACGCCGAGCGGACCACCGGTGCCGTGAAAATCGGAAGCGCCGTTTTCCTGGTCTTCAGCCTTGATGAAATAGGGTAAGACTTCATTGAAGCCCCAGCCCGGAGCACCGGACTCAGCCCATGCATCGTAGTCTTTGCGGTGCCCGCGGCAATAGCACATGGCATTGATCGAACTCGAGCCTCCCAGCACTTTTCCCCTGGGCCAGTACATTCGCCGCCCGTTCATTTCCGGCTCTGGCTCGGTTTCGTAGGCCCAGTTGATTTTCTCCAGCCCGATCAGCTTCGCCAGGCCAGCGGGCATATGGATGAAGGGATGCCAGTCCTTGCCGCCAGCTTCCAGCAACAGGACCCTGTTATTGGGGTTTTCAGTCAGGCGGTTGGCCAGGACACAGCCCGCGGAGCCCGCGCCGACAATGATGTAATCAAATTCCATACGTTTGCGTATTGAGACCTCATTCCATGATATCCGATAGTGAATCATAAACAAGGATCAAACGGACGGTTTTCGCTAAATAGCCGGGGCGACTGACTTTGATCAAGACGCGCTATAATTTGCTCTTCCCTGCCCACATGATCGGGACAGAAAGCCGTGACACTGACTAAAATCTCCTTATCCAACCCGGTTGCGGTAATCGTCGCCTGCATCCTGGCCGTTATTTTTGGTGTTCTGAGCCTTACGCGCCTGCCTATCCAGATGACGCCGGACATTGCGCGCCCTGAGATTTCGATCTGGACGGAATGGCGCGCCTCGGCTCCCAACGAAATTGAATCGGAGATTGTCGAGCCGCAGGAGCGCGTGCTGCGCAGTATTCCCGGGTTACTTAAAATGCAGTCTTCGGCCAATTACGGCCGCAGTACCATTAATCTGCAGTTCGTTATCGGCACCGATATGAATCGGGCCCTGATCGAGGTCATGAACCGCCTTAACCAGGTGCCGCGGTACCCGGTTGATGCGCTTGAGCCGGTGATCAGCCTGGGGGGGGAGGATTTCGACAAGGTTATCGCCTGGTTTGCAGTAACCGCCAAGCCAGGAAACTCCAAGCCGATCGAAAGCTACCAGGATTTTATTGAGGACAATGTGATCACGCGCATCGAGAGGGTTCCGGGCGTCTCTCAGGTGGGCTCGTTCGGTGGCAGGAAGCATGAAGTACGAATTACTTTTGATCCGTTCAAAGCCGCAAATATAGGATTGGACCTCACGGAAATAGCGTCGCAGCTGGGAGAAAATGCGGACGTTTCGGCTGGCCTTAACGAGATCGGTCGCCGGGAATACACGCTTCGGTTCAGTGGCAAGTACGACGTCAGTTCTCTGGGGGACCTGGTACTCGAATGGCGGCAAGGCAAACCCATCCTGTTGCGGGACGTTGCACGGGTGGAAATGGCCATGGTCGATACCACCAATATCCTGCATCAAAACGGCGGCCCGTCGGTTGCGATATATGTTATCCCCGAGTCGGGTGTGAATGTTTACGAGATCATGTCGGATTTGAAAGCCACCGTGGCGGACCTGAGGGAAAATGAGCTCGAGTGGAACAATCTCGATATGTCTCAGGATGCGGACGATACCGTTTATATTTCGGCTTCTGTCGGAATGGTCCGGAATAACCTCCTGCTCGGTGTTTCCCTGGCAATAGTTGTTTTGTGGTGGTTTCTAAGAAAGTTCAGGGCCACTTTGATCGTTGCGCTGGCGATTCCGCTGTGTCTGCTGATGGCCTTCATGGTGCTTGATTTTGCAGGCCGCACTTTGAATATTATCTCACTGGCTGGCCTTGCATTCGCCACGGGAATGGTGCTGGACGCTGCGATCGTGGTCCTGGAGAACATCTTCCGCCAGCGGGAAGCGGGGCTGAGTGGAAATGAAGCATCCATGAGAGGCGTTGCGCAGGTCTGGGGCGCTCTGCTTGCATCCACGGCTACCACGGTCGCGATCTTCATGCCGGTGATCTTCCTGCAAAACGAAGCGGGTCAGTTGTTCAGTGACCTTGCCGTTACAATTTCTGCGGCCGTGGTGGCCTCGCTCCTGGTGGCAGTTACCGTGTTACCCACGGCGGCTGCCAACTGGGTGAAGGGAGAAGCCATTGATGACCATCACCGCAGTTGGTGGCATTGGGTAACCAGCCACATAATGAGCTGGACGAACACATCACGCCAACGATGGACCTGGGTCAGCATTCTTACGGCTGTCCCGGTTGCTCTGGCCTTGCTGCTGGTGCCTCCGGCGGACTATCTGCCGGAAGGTAAGAAAAATTTCATTATGGGTTTCATGATCACCGCGCCGGGGATGGGTATGGACACCGCAGGAGAAGAACTTGTGGACATCATCGACGGCCGTCTGGCGCCATACCTTTCCGGTGAGAAAACGCCGCAGATCAAAAGCTATTTTCTCGGAACCGCCAAGGGTTGGGGTTCTTTCATTGGTGGAGAAGCACTGCATGATGATGAGGTCGATGAAGTCATCAGGGTATTCAACCAGGAAATCATGGTTGGCTTTCCAGACACCTTTGGTTTTGCAGGCCGGGATCCAATTTTTGGGGGTTCCAGGGGCGGGCGAAAAATCGATATAGACCTGTCGGCCGATTCGTTTGACTCTCTGCTGGAGGCGGGGCGTGCAGGGTTCTATACCGTGATGCAGGCGCTGCCCGAAGCCAATGTCCGCCCTGTACCGGGGCTTGAACTGGCCGAGCCTGAAATTCGACTGATACCGAATGATCGGAAGATCGCTGAAGTTGGATGGAACCGGAGCCGGATGGCAACGGTTGTGCGGGCGATGGGTGATGGTGCATTTCTCGGCGAGTATTTTGACGGTACCCGTCGTTATAACGTCGTGATGCGCGCAGAGAACTGGTTTTCTCCGGAAGAACTGGGCGCTCTGCCTGTGGCCACGGCAAACGGGGACATTCTTGCGCTTGGTGAGCTGGCTTCTGTGACCCGGACAGCGGGTCCCTCGAACATCCGCCGGATAGACCGTAAGAGAACGCTCACACTGGAGGTGACGCCACCGCCTGATATGGCCATGGAAGAAGCTTTGGACATCATCAAGGAACAGGTTGCGCCGGTCCTGCAGGAGAGTATGCCTGAAGGCGGGACCGTGAAATATCGTGGGACAGCCGAAGCACTGGATGAAGCGCTGACCAGCATGACAGGAAGTTTCATCCTGGCCGTGGTCATTCTTTACCTGCTGATTTCCGCGTTGTTTCGCTCGTTCCGTGACTCCCTGCTGGTTGTCATGACCATTCCAATGGCGACCATTGGCGGCGTGCTGTCCCTGAGACTGGTCGACCTCGCCCTGTTCTCCAGCGGTGGGCAGCAAATGGATCTGCTGACCATGATTGGTTTCGTGATCCTGCTGGGCCTGGTGGTCAATAATGCGATCTTGCTCGTTTATCGGGCCAGGGATGCTGAGCGCGAAGGCATGAGCCGGCGTGATGCTGTAGAAAGTGCAGTGCGGCTGAGGCTGCGTCCCATCCTGATGAGCACTACCACCAGCATTTTCGGCATGTTGCCATTGATGTTGATGCCCGGGGCGGGTACCGAACTCTACCGGGGGATGGCCTCCGTGATCGTAGGCGGAATGCTGGTCAGCACGGTTTTTACATTGATTCTGTTGCCCAGCCTGCTCAGAATGAACGAAGAATTGAAACCGGCGAGCAAGCTGGTACCCGAATTGGCGTGAATAATGAGAATAATTAGAGTTTCAAGAGCGGGCTTGCTGGCCCTGCTGGTCTGTGTGCCCATGATGGGATGGTCGCAGATGGGTGGTCCGGCCCTCGTGAAGACGGCTGTGGCCGTGCTCAAGGATATTGCGCCTGTTACCAGGGTGCCAGGGACAGTGATCAGCCGTAACGATGCCCGGCTGTCGGCGGAGGTGCAGGGGCGGCTGACCTCGGTGGCGGATGTAGGCACCGAAGTTAAGGCTGGAGAGCCGGTTGCCACCATTGAGGACACCACTTTGCGATTGCTGAATGCAGAATTGGCGGCGCGGGTTACCCGTGCTGAGGCGAGGCTGCGTTTTCTGGAAGGCGAAGAAAAACGGTTCAATCAACTGGCGGAAGAAAACCTGGCAGCGGTGACACAACTCGAACTCACCCGTTCAGACAGGGATGTTGCCCGGGGAGACCTCGAAATTGCAAAGGCCCAGCTCAACCAGAACGAAGACCAGCTGGCGCGAACGAATTTGCTGGCGCCTTTTGATGGAATCGTAGTCGAGCGTCTGATGACGCCCGGCGAGCGGGTGGAGGAAGGCGGTGAAGTGGTCAGGCTGGTTGATCAGCAAAACCTGGAAATCATTGCCCGGGCTCCATTGGATTACTTCAGATTCATTCAGCCGGGCCAGGCCATGGATTTGAGCGAAGGCGCCGTCAGGGCGACAGGAATTGTTCGGACGGTTGTTGCCGTCGGTGATGAAAATACTCACCAGTTCGAACTCCGCATTGATCTGGATGGAACGCCGTTCCCGGTAGGTCAAACGCTCAGGGTCGCCGTTCCGACGTCGGATTCCCGGGAAGTCTTGACCGTACCCAGGGATGCCCTGGTTTTACGTCCTGAGGGCCAGAGCGTGTTCGTAGTCGACACCAATAACCAGGCCCGGCAGGTAAACGTGACCGTGGGCGTGGGGCAGGGCGAGGACGTTGAGGTGATGGGCGAGATTGCACCGGGTGACGAGGTTGTGATTCGCGGTAATGAGCGTCTGCAACCCGGTCAGGACGTCAACGTGATGGACGGTTAATGCCCGACGCGGCTAATCCGACTCAAAGCAATAATTTCCTGGAACGGCTAGTCCAGGTCCAGCATGGTGAATGGCCCCGCCTGGCAATTGCTTTTTCCTATTTTTTCTTTCTGCTGGGTGGTTACTTCATGCTGCGTCCGCTTCGCGGTGCGGTTGCAGCAAACAACAGCGACATACTCCACTGGCTTTACACAGGGACATTCCTGGCCATGCTGGTCATTGTTCCTGTGTTTGGATTCCTGGTGTCCCGGTTCAGGCGTGGGCAATTCATACCGGCGATCTACCTGTTCTTCATCACGCACCTTCTGCTGTTCGCCTTGTTCTTCAAGGGCGATGACACACCCATCTGGCTGCAACGCACGTTTTACATCTGGTTGAGCGTGTTCAACTTGTTTGTGGTGTCCGTGTTCTGGAGCTTCATGGCCGATATTTTTCGCCCCGGGCAAGCCCAGCGCCTGTTCGGGTTCATCATGGCCGGCGGCAGCATTGGAGCCATCATTGCACCCTCCATCACAAAATGGATTGTGCCCCAGTGGGGAGCCTCGGGGGTCATGTATACGGCCTCGTTTTTTCTCTTGTTGGCGACCCTGCTGGCCATTCTTCTGGGCCGTTACGCCCGCAGGGACCGGAAAAACCAGCCCACTGAAATCATCGGTGGCAGTGTGTGGGAAGGCGCAATCCGCGTTTTCCGTTCGGAGTATCTTCTGTATGCATGCCTGTTGATGCTTTTACACAACCTGACGTCGACGTTTCTTTTCAACGGCCTGGCGGTCCTCGTCAGCGAAAACATTGCCGGTTTCGATGAACGAACCACATTTTTCAGTCACATCGACCAGGCTGTGCAGGTGCTGGCCTTTCTTTTTCAATTCTTAATCACCGCCAGGCTGGTCCGAACCCTTGGCATGTCGAAAACCCTGGTGCTGATTCCTTCGCTTCTCGCCGGAGGCTTCATCATTCTCGGCAGTTCCATGGGACTGGTGCTGTTCGCCGCAGTCCAGGTCGCCCAGAGGTCCCTGAACTACGGCATGCTTGGCCCGACCAAGGAGATGCTCTTTACCGTTGTCGACAGGGAAACCAAGTACAAGAGTAAAAATTTCATCGATACCGCGGTATACCGTGGCAGTGATGTGACAGCAAGCTGGATTTTCAAAGGGCTGACTTCGGCCGGTCTGTCCCTTGCGCAGATTGCCTGGATTTACTTACCTGTCATGGGTTTATGGGCCTTCGGCGCATGGCGGCTTGGCAAGATCTACACGGAAATGAAAACCCGGCTCAATTAGACGAAGGATGAAAACGGGGCCCGCTGGCACTCTCAAGCCGTTCGACAGGACAATGGTACAGGCGGGCCAGGGTGTCTTCGTTGAGCATTTCTCTGGTCGGACCGGCGCACCATTCGCCCTCTCCGAAGAGCATCACGACATGGCTGCAATACCGGGCGGCAAGATTGATGTCATGGAGTGCGGCGAAAGCTGAATGGCCTCCAGAGCCAACCCGATCGGCGACCATACCCATGATTTCAACCTGGTGCTTCAGATCCAGGTGGTTGGTGGGTTCATCAAGCAACATGATCTCCGGTTCCTGAACCAGCAATGCCGCGAAAGCGAGCCGCCGGGCCTCTCCCCCTGAAAGGCCTGTGACACTGCGTTCTGCGAATGATTCCAGGCCGACCGAAGCAAGGGCGTCGCGAGCTTTCTCGAAGTCCGTCGGGCCTTCGCGTTCCCAGTAAGCGAGATGAGGATGTCGCCCTGTCAGCGCCGTCTGCAAAACGCTGGAGTCGAATACGTAGACCGTGTGCTGCTGCAACATACCGATATGAAGCGCCAGCAATTTTCGAGGCAGTTCGCTCAGTACCCGCGACTCCAGCAGGATCTGGCCCGCCGCAGGCTCATCCAGGCCAGCCAGACACTTGAGCAATGTGGTCTTACCGATCCCGTTGGGTCCGAGCAGTCCCCAGAACTGACCCGGCTTGATATCCAGATCCAGCCGGTTGACGATCTGGATACTGGCGATCCTGACGTCCACATTCCTGCAGCTGAGCGTGCTCATTGTTTTACCTTTGCACGGTTCAGCAACATCAGGAATAAAGGCACACCCAGCAGCGCCGTAATGACACCAACGGGTAATTGTCGAGGTGCAAGGATTGCACGGGCAAGCGTATCGGAAAGCACCAGGAACAGTCCGCCAAAAAGCGCTGCCGATGGAAGTAGTATCCGGTGATCAGATCCCACCACCAGGCGCATCAGGTGCGGGACGATGAGCCCGACGAATCCTACATTGCCGGCTATTGAAACTGCCGTGGCTGTCAGGATGGAAGCCAGCAAATAAACCAGCCAAAGCAATTTTCCGGTGGGTTCGCCGAGCAATTTTGCCGTCGTTTCACCCATGGCCAGCACGTTCAGACTTCTTGCCATGCCGAAACAGGCGAGGAACACCAGGACCAGGATGGCAACGGCCCAGGCCGGAAACCGTGCATAACTCAGATCACCCATCAACCAGAACAGCATGCCACGGAGACTGCTGTCCGGACCCAGGGTCAGTAGCAGGCTGATCAGCGCGGCCCAGCCCGAAGCGGTGACAACACCCGTCAGAAGCAACCGTGTTCCACTCCATGGTCCCTCACCCCGGGCCAGGCTGAATACGATCAGAATTGAGATCAGTGCGCCTGCCCAGGCCAATCCGGGAATAATGGCTGCGGTCGCTCCGAGCGTCATGCCCAGAAGCGCCGCGAAGGATGCGCCGCCTGAAACACCCAGAATGTAGGGATCTGCAAGAGGATTGCGCAACAAGACCTGCATCAGGCAACCGGAAAGCGAAAGCAGGGCGCCGACAGCCCATGCGGATCCTGCCCGAGGTAAACGCAGTCGCCAGATCAGTTCTCCATACTCGGAAGAAGAATCGGTCAATGCCGTGTACCACTGCCCCCAGTCCAGGGTCACCGAGCCGATTGCCGACGCAAACAGAATACTCGCCACCGAAAGAGTGGCGAGCAAAAAAAACAACAGTCGACGATATCCTGTTGGCATCATGGAAGAGAAACGATTAACATTCTGGGAATCTGATGACAAAAATATTACATGTCCCTACAGGGGCAAACAAGCAATAAGAATGATCGATCCTGACGGCTACAGACCAAATGTTGCTATCGTTCTGATGAACGAGGACAGACGCGTATTCTGGGCGCAACGCACAGGAAGCGACGGCTGGCAATTTCCGCAGGGCGGAATGAATTCTGATGAGACACCCGTGGAGGCGATGTACCGGGAGCTCCAGGAAGAAACCGGGTTGACTCCGGACATGGTCGAGATCATCGGTTCGACGCCCGGCTGGCTGCGTTATCGCCTGCCCCGGCGCTATCAGCGTCATTACAGCAAGCCATTATGTATCGGACAGAAACAAGTCTGGTTTCTGTTGCGTTTTCTTGGTGATGATTCGGCGTTCAGCCTCGATCACTACGACGCTCCGGAGTTCAGTAGCTTCAAGTGGGTGGATTTCTGGTATCCGGTTGAAAACGTCATCACGTTCAAGCGCGGTGTGTATCACAAAGCATTATCCCTTCTGGAGCCCATGGCCAATTCCTGCCTGACTGTCCGGTAGCCCTCCGGAATTCCGGTCAGGGTTATGGCTGGTTTAATTGACAATGATTCTCATTAGCATTTATGATCTGGATCAATAACCGATCCCGGAATTTGCGTATCTTAGATCCATGTACATCTGTATCTGCAAAGCTGTCAACGACAACGCCATTAAAGAGGCGGTGAGCGAGGGGGTCAGCAGCTTTCGCGACCTCAGTGCCAAAACCGGTTGCGGCACGCAGTGCGGCTCCTGTGTCAAGTTGGCGCGCGAAGTTATGGACCAGGCTTTGCTGGATATAGGATCTCCCAAATCTGACGTGAAACTCGAAGTGGTTTCACGCGCTTGAAACTTTCCGGACTGCGAACGATTCTCATTCCTGCAATGAAATGATTCCTTTTGTAGAATGATCTTTTTCCCGGCCATCAGGCCGGATTCATATTATCTCTGGAGAATCGTTAATGAAGGGTGACCCGAAAGTCATTGAGTATCTGAACCGCGTTCTGCGCAACGAATTAACCGCAATCAACCAGTACTTTCTGCACTCGCGAATGTTCAAGGACTGGGGCCTGAAAGCCCTGGGTGATTACGAGTTTCACGAATCTGTCGATGAAATGAAACACGCTGATGCCCTGGTGGAGCGGATTCTGTTTCTGGAGGGCCTGCCAAGTATGCAGGAAATGGGAAAGCTGCGTATCGGCGAGCATACCCGGGAAATGCTGGAATGTGACCTGGCGCTGGAAATGGAAGCCATTCCAGATCTGCGGGAAGCCATCCAGCACTGCGAAGCCTGCCGTGATTTTGTAAGTCGGGACCTGTTCGACAGCATTCTCGAATCCGAGGAAGAACATGTGGACTGGCTGGAAACTCAACTCGACCTGATTGAGCGGGTGGGGATTGAGAATTATCAGCAAAGCCAGATCGGTTAAGCCGTTCAAGGAATATGGGTCTGCTGCTTGAGTTCCTTGGCGGCAGGCCTCATTTTGTGAATCAATGTTTTCTCAAACCAGTCAACCCTGCACTTTCAAACGCGATTGCGAAGTCGTGATGATCCCCATTGGGGATGAAGTGACGATTCCCGCAGGAACGGTCGGGTACATTACCCAGGCACTGGGCGGAAGTTTCACGGTCTTCGTGGACGGTAACCTGTTCCGGATTGCCGGTGTTGACGCAGACGCCATCGGAAAAAAACCGGTGTTGCCGCCCAGCTTGCCGGAAAATGCGACCGAAGATGACGTTGAACAACTGCTCTGGGATCAGATGAAAACCGTATACGATCCTGAAATCCCGGTGAATATCGTGGACCTGGGGTTGATTTACCGCTGTGAAATAAGCACAAACGAAGATGGCAAGCGGGTCGTCGATGTCGATATGACACTGACCGCTCCAGGCTGCGGGATGGGTGACATACTGGTGGACGATGTCCGTTCAAAACTCGGCCTGGTGCCAACGATTACGCAGGTCAATGTAGAGCTGACTTTCGATCCTCCCTGGAACCATCACATGATGTCGGAGGTTGCCCGCCTGGAAACCGGCATGTTCTAAAAGCGCACTATTTCTTTTTCTATACCTTCAACAAACTCAAGGCGTTCGTTCATTTTCTCAGTGAGCCATGCTTTGCCCGATTCATCCACCAGCATGACCTGGTCAAGGCCCAGGGCGACAGCGACCTCCTGCCATTCATCCAGACCGGCCACAATCAGTGCCGTGGCGGCTGCGTCCGCCAGCCACCCCTGCTGCGCGATGACCGTCACCGAAGCAATGTTTTGAACAGGCCAGCCGGTCCTGGGGTCCAGGATGTGAGGATAACGCTTTAGCTCGTCCTGGCGAAAGCGTTCATAATTTCCCGAGGTGAACACGGCTTCATCACGGGCGGTTTCCAGGGTTCCGATGATTCCGCCTCCCGGATTGCGCACTGCGATCCGCCATGGTCGAGCGCCATGGTTGCCCAGTGTCCGCAAGTCTCCACCCGCGTTCACGATGGCGTTTTCTATCCCCAGGCTTTTGAGGTGTTCGCAGGCGATGTCAATGGCATAACCTTTTGCAATGCCTCCGAAATCCAGTTGGACAGCCGAATTGGATGAGCTTAGCTCCTGGCCGTTGATCCTGATGTCGAGACTGGAAGGGGCTCTGGCGACAAGCGCCCTGATTCGCGGGCCAGCAGGTGGAGGGCCTTCAATGGGATACTCCGACGTATGAAATCCCCAAAGCCCGACCAGGGCACCGATGGCGGAATTAAATCGGCCGCCGGTTTTGAGTTCAGCTTGCTGGGAATGCTCGACAAGTTCAACAATGGACCGGCTTGCCGATGCCGGCAGTCCGGCTTCGAATGCACGGTTGATTTCAGTCAGTTGCCCCGGTTCCCAGGCATGCCAGTCATTGTGCATACCCTGGAACATTTCCTGTAATTCGCTAAATGCCTGCTGTGCAGTCTCCGCAGAAGTGTCCCACAGGCTGACTTCCAGCAGCGTTCCGAAGATTAAGAACTGTGCCTTGCGTTCCAGGGGTTCCTGATGGCACCCTGCAAAAATCAGGCACAACAGAAGACAGATTGTTCTGAGTAATAACCGGGGCATATGGTGTGTCAGCATAACAAAAGCCTGTCTCGACGGTGAACGTTGATAAGGGTCAAATAGATGACTGGAAAATACCACTATTATTAAGGCATGAGTAAACTCACTGGCCGTCTGAAACGCGAACACAACACCCTGGTGTGCATGACCCACATTTATTGCGACCATCACCACCAGGATCATCAGGGCTCTGAATTGTGCCCGGATTGTGCTCGCCTGATGGCTTATGCACAGAAACGCCTTGAGAAATGCCCTTACGGCGAAAACAAGCCGACCTGCGCCCGCTGTCCGATTCACTGCTATAAACCGGCTCAGCGGGAAATGGCTAGGACTGTGATGCGGTTTGCGGGTCCCCGGATGACCTTCAGACATCCCTGGCGATCACTGACCCACCTGTTCGATAAGATGAGGCGCGTGGAGCACCCGATGAAAATGCGTTCAGAGTTACGCCGGCGGCGAAGTGCCGCCGGACAGGATACTTTGAAGCCCTAGGCCCGGTTCAGGCTGCGTGCTTTTTTCTCAGCCGGCTGGCCGGCTTTCTTCCGAGTTGCAGGTCTTCGGCGTCAAAATCGTCTACTGCGATGATCTCCGCCACCAGGTCCCTGACGTGCAGCAGAATTTCGGCTTCTTCATGGGTCAGGACAGATTTTTCAATCGCATCCCTGATCTGATCGTCCCAGGTGATGCCGCTGACTACATCCTGCTTGAGCGCCTTGAGCAGCTTGCGCTCCAGGGGTTCAGCCTGGATTACTTTCGGAAGCGCCTGTTCCATCAGGCAAATGGGGTGAGTTGATGTATCAGATTTGAACGTACCGTTGGTCAGGCGGGCACGCGTATCGGAGGGTACGAGCAGTAACTGGGCTACCTTGTGGGTCAAGCGATCGCCCGGTTCTTTCTCCCTTCGCCCGAAGGGGAAGACCACGAATCTCAGCATGAAACGCATATAACGGTTGGGGAAATTATCTACGACCAGCCGCAGTGCAATCTGGATTTTGTAGATGGCATTGTGAAACGCCCAGGCGAGGATGGCCTGGTCCGCCACTGGCCGGCCCTCGGATTCATAGCGTTTCAACATGGCCGAGCAAATATACAGATGGCTCAATACGTCGCCCAGGCGGGCAGAGATGTGCTCTTTCTGCTTGAGCTTGCCGCCCAGAGTCAGCATCGCGATGTCGGAAATGAAGGCCAGTGAAGCCGAGTAGCGGGTCAGTTTCTTATAGAACCCGGCGGTCTTCCGGTCATGCGGAACTACCGCGAACTGGCCGAAACTCAGGCCCAGGATGAGGCTCCTGGCCGCATTCCTGATTGAATATCCGACGTGGGAGAACAGGAGGTCATCGAAGCGATTGAGCCGTTCTGAAGGATTCTCGAGTCGTGCGGCTTCCATCTCTTTCAGCACATAGGGATGACAACGTATGGCGCCCTGGCCGAATATCATCAGGTTGCGCGTCAGGATATTGGCGCCTTCCACGGTGATGGAAACCGGAATGCCTTCCCAGCCACGGCCCAGGTAATTCCTCGGGCCGAGGATCACGCCCTTGCCGCCATGGATATCCATGGCATCCCGGATGACCTCCCGGGCCATTTCGGTGGTGTGGTACTTCGCAATGGCGGATGGAACCGACGGCTTTTCACCCAGGTCCACCGCTGTCGCAGTCATCCTGGACAGAGCCGAAGTGGCGTAAGTGTTGGCGGCGATTCTCGCCAGTGCGGCTTCGATTCCCTCGAAGCGCCCAATGGGCATGTTGAACTGTTTACGAATCCGGGCATAGGCACCGGTCGCAAGTGCGCCCATCTTGGTGCCGCCTGTGGACGTGGAGGGCAGGGAGATTGCGCGACCAACCGACAGGCATTCAACCAGCATGCGCCAGCCCTGGCCAGCCATCTCCAGTCCGCCAATCAGGGCATCGAGGGGCACGAACACGTCTTTGCCGCGAACCGGGCCATTCTGAAACGGCAGGTTCAGGGGCATGTGACGACGACCGATCTCCATTCCCGGGGTTTCTCGCGGAACCAGCGCCAGGCTGATCCCCAGGTCTTCAGTTTCTCCAAGCAGGCTATCGGGGTCGTACATGCGAAAAGCAATGCCGATAATGGTCGCCACCGGCGCCAGCGTGATGTAGCGCTTGTCGAAATTCAGGCGTATGCCAAGCACTTCTTTGCCTTTATAGGTGTCCTTGCAGATGATGCCGTAATCCGGGATCGATGTAGCATCAGACCCCGCGGTAGGCCCGGTCAGGCCAAAGCAGGGGATCTCTTCGCCACGTGCCAGCCTGGGCAGGAAATGATTCTTCTGCTCCTCGGTCCCGTAATGCAGCAGCAGTTCGCCCGGGCCAAGTGAGTTGGGAACGGCAACGGTCGAGGCTGTGACGCCACAAACCGACGAAAGTTTCTGCAAAACTGCCCTGTGAGCCATGGCTGAAAAACCAAGTCCGCCATATTCCTTGGGAATGATCATTCCAAAAAACTTGTGTTCTTTCAGGAATGCCCAGGTTTCCGGGTTCAGGTCTGCATCGATATGCGTAATTTCCCAGCTGTTCAGCTTGTAACAAAGTTCATCTACAGGTCCGTCCAGGAAGGCCTGCTCCTCAACCGTCAATTCCAGATAGGGCTGCTTTTTAAGCAACTTCCAATCGGGGCGGCCAGCGAATAACTCGCCTTCCCAGCCAACCGTGCCGGCATCGAGCGCCACCTGTTCGGTTTCTGAGATTTCCGGCAGCATGCGGCGGAATTGTTTGAGAAAGGGGCCGCTGATCAATTGCTGACGCCAGGGAACCACGTTCAGTGGAATCAGGATGCCCGCAAAAATCAGGCCGATGACCACCAGGCTCGTCAGCGGCACCGAACCGGTCGCAGCCAGCGCCGCGTAACCGGCGGCCATACTTACGGACCAGACCAGCAGGCTGGTGCCGTAGAACGCGCAGCCAATAGATATTCCTAAAAGTGTCAGCAACAACAACCACGTCATGACGGTTCTCCAAAATGTTCCATACGCTGGAGTATGGTAAACCTGGGCAAACAAGTCAATACATGCTTATCAACAAGCTAAAACGAGTTACACTTACTCCGCAGCCGTGGCGGGAATACAGAAAGAAATGACCAAACCGTTAAAGAAAAGCGAACGCGCTACCCTGACAGCGGAAGACTGGGAGAAAGAAGCACTCGAGTTGATTGCTGAACAGGGTGTTCAGGCTCTTGCGGTAGAACCCCTCGCTCGCCGGATGGGTATCACCAAAGGCAGCTTTTACTGGCATTTCTCAAGCAGAGAGGCATTGCTCGAGCAAGCTCTCAACCGCTGGGAGGAACATGACAGCCGCAACCTGAACATGGCGCTGGGCGAAATTGACCACCCCAGGGACCGGCTGGAATCCTTTTTCCGCCGCGTGGGTAAAGAAAAACTGACCCATGAGGTCTACAGCGAACTGTGTGCCGCTGCCGGACATCCACAGGTTGAGCCGGTGCTGGAGCGGGTGGCTCTGCGGCGGATGGCACATCTGAGTGCGGCCTTCGAGGAACTGGGTATGGACGCTACCATAGCCCGTAACCAGGCGAGGCTGACCTACTCGGTTTATCTCGGATATTTACAATTGCAAAGGCAGAATCAGACCCCCAGTCTGAGCAGTGAAGCGTTTGACGCCTATATCGAACATGTGATCAGCACGCTCATACCGTCCTGAATTTTAGGTCCGCCGTTTAAACCCTTTCGGCGGAGCAATAGTCCAATAGTCATGAAAGGAGTGCACAGTGGCATCGTGGGAAGCGAAATCCGCGAATCACGATGAAGATATCAGTCTGGTAGAAAGCGCCAGCAAGGGAGACCGTGCCGCTTTCGAAAGACTTTATCGCCGGCACCGCGATCGAATCTACGCGTTGATGTGGAGATTGTGCGGAGGTGACGCAGCCCTGGCAGAGGACATGCTTCAGGAAGCATTTGTCCGAGCCTGGCAGAAGCTGGACAGTTTTCGGGGCGACAGCCGTTTTGGAACCTGGCTTCACCGGTTGTCGGCTAACGTTGCGCTTAGTGACAGAAGGTCGAGAATGCGCCGCGTGGGACGGGAGACAGAACTCGATGCCGCGGTGGAACGAAAAGCAATCGGTGCGAGCGATATTTACGCCGGCCAGCGGATGGACCTGGAACAGGCCATATCAAGACTGCCGGAACGTGCACGGACTGTACTGGTGCTCTACGACATAGAAGGGTACAGCCATGCGGAAGTCGCCGAGATTGCAGGAATGGCAGTGGGCTCGTCAAAAGCCCAGCTGCACAGGGCCCGGAAATTGGTTCGGGAAGAATTGGAAAAGTGAGCGCGAGAATGAAAGAGCAGGACTTATTGAAACACCTGGCTGAACTTCCGCGGGAAATCAGCCCGGCCAGTGATCCCTGGCCCCGGATTGCCGCCCGGATCGATCAATCCCTGCCAGGCAGGGGTTCCGATGCCAGGCCGCAGCGCCGGATTTGGCTGGCGGCTGCTGCGTCCTTAGTGCTCGCAGTGTTTGCGGGCCTGTTGCTGAAACCCGCTTTGAATGAAGGTCCGATGCCATCGGGTCAGGCAGATGACTTGCTCGCTGACAATGGTCCGCCGCCAGGCGCAGTGTATGCCGTCGACGTGGAGTACCAGGCTGCGTTCAGAGAATTTATCAGTATCGGCGACTCCCAGAGAGGCCTGAATGCCCAGACAATGGAAAAACTGGAGTCGACCTGGACTGACCTCAGGGTCACCGAAACAGCCCTGGCTGAAGCATTGCAGATGAACCCGGGTGATCCCTTCCTGAATGAAAGAATGCTTGAATTACGTGCTCGCCAACTGGGCTTTTTGAAACAGTTGGTCGCGCTGGACAGAAATAACCGGAGATTGACCATATGAATACCCTGACCAGACCCTTCCCCATGAATCTTGCGAGGTTTGCCGGTGCTGCTTTTCTGGCGTTGCCGCTGGTGAGCTTTGCAGGCGAGGATATTGATGAAACATTGGATATGCCAGCCAATGGTCTCGTGCAGGTTGAGAACATTGCCGGCATCATCGAGTTTGCGACCTGGGACAAAGAACAGGTGCAGATCAGAGGCGAAGCAGGCGACACGGTGGAGGAAGTTGAAATCACCTCCAACGCCAAGGGCGTCCAGATTCGCGTGCACAACCGGAAAAACATGCGAAATACGGATGATACGGATCTCTACCTGAGAATCCCGTCAGCGGCCAGCATTGAAGCGGATGGTGTCAGCGCCGACATTACGGTACGCGGTAATCACGGAGAAAGCATCCTGTTGAACACGGTCAGTGGAGACCTGGAGGTTGATGCATCGCCACAACGCATGGAATTGCAATCGGTCAGTGGTGACGTCGAGTTCGTTGGTGAAGTTGCCCGGTCTGCGGTTGAAACCGTCAGTGGGGAAATCAGCATCGTCGGCGCCGGTGGCGAAGTGAGCCTGAGTACGGTGTCCGGCGACGTCACACTGGAGGGCGGTGCGCTCAATCGCGGCCGATTCGAATCGGTGTCCGGTGATTTGATACTGGAGCTTTCGCTTGAAGACGGTGGCCGCCTGACCTGTGATTCCATGAGCGGTGACATCAACCTGAGGCTTCCTTCGTCGCAACTAGCGGAATTTACTGCGCAAAGTTACAGTGGCGGAATCAAGACGGACTTTGGAAAATCGTCAAGCGTCTCCAGGGGGCCAGGCGTCATGCTTGAGCACCGGCAGGGCGATAATGGCGCCAAGGTCAGGCTGGAATCGTTTAGCGGGGACATTACCATCCGGGCGCAATGATCACGGTCGGCCTTTCAGTCGGGTCAACAGATCTTCGCGGGCGGTCTTCAGGATAGAATCCCTGTCCAGGGAGGCCAGAATTCGGCGTGCGGTTTGTTGAGGGCCGGCATTACCCCAGGACTTCCCTTTGGAGAACCAGCTTTGGGCCATCTTGCCGGTCAGGTACGTCGCGTACCAGGCCAGTGCGCCCTGGGCAGTTGCTGTCAGTGCCGTAGAAAGTCCGGCACTGGCAGTTTTCAGTGCACTGGAAACCAGATTCATACCCCAATAGGCGCCCATGAGTGCGACCAGCTGTGCAGAAATGGTCAGCAACAGTTTTGACGCTTCACGGCGTGAAAGTTTGAAGCCGTAAACTTCTCCCAGGTGAATGACCATCGCCACATCAGTACCCGCTGCGGCCAGCAGGTCCGTAATCGGTACCGGGTTCAACGCGACCAGCAGGCCTTTCCCCATGCAATAGTTGCGAATGATCTTTTCTGCAACCGTTTTTCGGGCAGCCACGATCCGGCTGGCCACTTTTTCGTCCAGCTCGCTGGCAAAAATCGCTGCGTTTAAGGCGGCAAGCGTTTGGCCTTCTTTTTCCAGCAATGTCCATAGCCGCTCCTTGAGCACTGCGGTGTCAGGGGCGAGTTCGCGCGAGGATTCGATTTCATGACCCGAAGCGTCAATCCGAACGACGGTTTCCGGCCGGGGCGCTGCACTCGCCGTGATGATTCGTTCCGGGGGCAACAGTTGGCTGCAACGAGCTGCCAGCCGTTCCACCAGCACCTCGAGTTCCGGGCCGGTATACCGGTCAGATTTGTTCAGCACCAACATCACCGTTTTCTGAGAATGGCAAAGTTGCTCCAGTGCCAGGAACTCGGATTCAGTGAGGTCGCCTTCACAAAGCATCAGCGTGACATCTGCACGGCGGCTGATGCGGCGTGCCAGTTGTTCCCGTTCTTCACCATCCAGTTCATCGATGCCGGGTGTATCAATCAGAACGACATGTCCTTCCCGAAGCGTTTGCCAGGGCTCCCTGTCTTCGCTCCTGGTTTCTCCATGAAGTGGACTCGTACTGAACACATCCCGGTCCAGCAGTGCATTAAGCAGGGAAGACTTGCCAACACCCACCCTGCCGAATGCCGCGATGTGAATTTCGCCGTTACGAAGCTTGGTGGAAATGGATGAAATTTCTTCGAATTCGGAGGACAGCTCTGCCCGAACGGATGACGGGATGTTGGTGTCCTCGATCAGCTCCCTGATGTTGCGATTGGCTTCAAGCAGGTGCTGTTCAGGCTTGATTTCCGTCCCGGCTTTTTTTCGAGACAGCCAGTTTCGCAAATTGGACCGCACCTGATTCCAGATGGTCATGCAAGAGTTCCTCGAAGGCTTCTGCGGCGGGATAGGGCCGCAGTTCACCACGGCTGGCCATGGTTTCGGCGGCAGCCTTACCCAGGCTATCGAAAATCATGCCATAAGCAACCGCATGAATGACACCCCCGGACAGGGTTCCGACTCCAGGAAATGCTTTGAACGCGTTACCGGCAATGGCCAGGGTAAGGGCGGTCATGTTCTTCACTTTGCCGCCGGCCAGTTCGAGGAAGGATTCAATTTCTATTTCTTTAACGGGAACGTCATAGAGCTTCGACAGTTCCCTGATCAGCCGCGTTGCCAGCACACCCTGGATCACCAGGTCCGAACCCGGCGCTACCGCTGCCAGGGCGCCAATGATGGCCCGGCGTGAGTATTTACTGACCAGTTCACTGGCTTTTTCCTCGCGGTGCAGGTCGCGGGCCGTTTCCAGTTTTTCACTGGCCAGGGTAAGCACTGCGGTTTCACGAAGGGACTCCATCAATGCCCTGTCCTGGTCGAGGTGGCGTTGCACCGCCCGGCGCAACGCGTCAATTTCCGGTCGGCGTTCCCTGGATGTGCGCTCTTCGATATCTTCACCCAATAATCGAATGACTTCCTCTTTACCCCCGGTACGGATCGCAACGACATCATGACGCTCGAGCCCGGTCTTGCTGCTGATGGCGTCCAGCAGCGCTGCCAGTTCCTGGTCGGAATATCGATCTGATTTGTTTAAAGCCAATACCACGGGCTTACCCAGGTCCAGCAGGAAACTGAGCTGGCCCGCCTGGTTGCTCGTGAGGTCGCTATCGCAGAGAAAGATCACCAGGTGCGCACGGCGGGTTTCTTCCAGCGCCAGCGTGTCATCTTCGAAATTGAAGCCGGGCAGGTCGGTGATCACTACCTGGTCACCGGACGCTGCTTGCCAGGCATAGTGCCGGATTTCCATGGTTGTGCCAGCCCTGGGGTCAGACTCTGTTTCCGCCTCCGGCAGCAGCGCTTTGACCAGGCTGCTTTTACCGCTGCTGACCTCCCCGTAAACTGCGATGAATACTTCACCGCTGCCCCGGCGACGGCGCTGTTCCCTGATCTCCTCCAGCGCGCTGCTCACGTCCACGCCCTGGCGAGCTGATTCCAGCAGGTCATCCTGCAGGGTCTGATCGCTGAGTTCCTTGGGCCTGCTGGTCGTCTTTTTTTTGCGGGATGGGCGAAACCAGTTCCAGAAAAGAATAAGCGTCAACAGCGGCATACCGACCAGGATGAAGGCATAGCCGATCTGCACCCACATGGGTGCTTCCTTAAGGTAGTGCCAGACGGTCAGTGCGGTCTCAGATGCAATCAGCACCAGGAACAACACCAGGAAGGCGATGATCAGGATTGCAATAGATACCAACAGGCGCACAGGCATGGAGTGAAGAATATCAATTCCCGGCAGTTCTGGCAGCTATTGTCAGGGTTTACTCGTGCATGTACAGTAGTGCGAACCGGGCACCGCGCGCCCCTTTGTCTTTCAACCAGAAAGTTTTTGCGGTGCACAGGGGGATTTTATGAAGGGGCGAGAATCCAGCGAATACTCTACCCAGTTACCCGTTATGGACCCATCGGTCCTGTTGGGTCATGAGCTGGGAAATGTGCTTAATGGCCTGCTTGGAATGGCGGAACTGTTGGGTGAATCCGGATTGAACACCCAACAGAGTCAGTGGCTCGAGGCGATTGAGCATTCGGGTCTGCAGATGCTCGCGCTGATTCAGCCGGAGCGATTTGCCGGCCAGGGTCCCGGCATAAACCTGGTGCCCAGAATCCGCCGCGTGGATGGCGTGCGCCTGCTTGAGCGGGTTGTGATAACTCACGTCCCGGCGGCAAAGTCGAGTAACAACCGCCTGCTGCTGTCGGTCGCTCCGGAGCTGCCTGGCTCCTGGGATTGCGACCCCTGCATGATTCGCCAGTTGCTGGACAACCTCCTGGGCAACGCTATCAAGTTCACCCAGGGTGGAGATGTGGTGGTGCAGGCGCTGTCAGGAAAGGGACGGCGGGCACTCGTCTTGAGGATTAGCAATACGGGAAAGGGACGGGGGCTGAAGCAGGGAAAGCGATTGCATCGAAGAAGCCGGTGCAATGACCTGGGCCTGGGCTTGCCGATCTGTCAGCTGATCCTGCAAGCGTTCAAAGGTGAGATGAGCTACGGAAATCGGGCGTCCGGAGGCGTCAGTGTTGAAATTACCATTCCGGAAATTCTCAATGGCGAGGCAGCCGGGTTTCGCGACTCCGGCTCTCTTTTTGACCAGGTGATGTGCCATCTTCGTCTGCCGGAACCCATGCTGAGCTGCACTGGAAACGTTCTTCAACGCCTCGGAGTAGTCTGGGAGGCGCACAAGCCGCAGAACCCGGGCGGTAGGCTTTGCCTGGAGATCAGGGAGTCGACAGGCGAAACCGGTTACGGTTTGCTTTTGCTCCCGAAACCGGAAGAGGGTACCTCTGTTGCCCGCAAAATGACCTCCGTGCCGCTTCTCGAATCCTCGCTCGGGGCCCTGCTGCTCGAAATGCTACTCGAGTGGCGCAGCGATCGTTTCAGCCGTGGTAACCAGGACTCAGCTCGCTGACTGCATTGAGCAGGGCTTCGAGGTGGTCCGGATCTACATCCGGTGTGATGCCATGGCCGAGGTTGAAGACATGCCCTTCACCCCGTCCGAAACTGCTCAGTGTATTACTCACTTCTCTGCGGATGACTTCTTTGCTGGCCAGCAGTATGGACGGATCCATATTGCCCTGCAGGGCAACGCGGTTGCCCACGCGCTGGCGGGCTTCGTGAAGAGTGATGGTCCAGTCCACACCCAGGGCATCACAACCTGTGTCTGCCAATGCTTCCAACTGGGTAGGACAGCCCTTGCTGAACAGGATGACAGGCACTTGCCTGCCCTCTTTCTCGCGTTTCAGACCCGAGACAATCTGCTGCATGTAGGCGAGGGAAAATTCCCTGTAGGCTTGCGATGACAGGGCGCCGCCCCATGTGTCGAAAATTTGCACGGCCTGGGCGCCACTGTCGATCTGTGCGTTCAAGTAGTCTGTGACCGTGGCAGCCAGTTTTTCCAGCAACATGTGCGCCATTTTCGGTTCCTGGTAGAGAAGTTTCTTTGCGCGGCTGAATGTTTTGCTGGATCCACCCTCGATCATGTAAGTGGCCAACGTCCAGGGGCTGCCACTGAAACCAATCAGCGGGACCTTGCCACCCAGTTCCCGGCGGGTCAGTGAGACGGCATCCATCACGTAACCAAGCGATTCATTCACAGACAGGCTGGGTAACTTCCTTATGTCGTCGGCAGAACGGATGGGGTGCTCGAATTTTGGGCCTTCGCCGGTAACGAAAAAAAGATTCAGGCCCATCGCATCCGGAATGGTCAGGATGTCAGAAAAAATGATGGCCGCGTCCAGATTGAACCGGCGCAGCGGCTGAAGGGTAACTTCGCAGGCCAGTTCTGGCGTCTGGCACAAATCCATGAAGCTGCCCGCTTCGGCTCGCGTCTTCAGATATTCGGGCAGATACCGGCCAGCTTGCCGCATGATCCATACGGGCGTGCGTTCGACCGGCTGGCGTAACAGTGCCCGTAACAGGATGTCATTTTTCAGATCCATTTTTTTACTCCTTCTTCAGGGGGCTGGCCGGTTCTGGTCCAGACTTTGTCGCATGATGTGCAAGATTTCTTCCCGGGTGCTTTCAGTATCGATCACTGCCTGGCCGATGTCGGTTAGCAGCACGAGCCTGAGGCCTGCTGCATTGGCCTTCTTGTCAAGATTCAGCGCATCCAGCATCCCATCCATAGAAGTTTCTGCCGGCAGAGACACGGGCAGACTAAAACGGCTGAGCAAAGAAATGATGCGCTCTGTGGCGCCCGCAACACAGAGACCGCGAAGTTCACTGAGCCGGGCCGCAATGACCATGCCGATGGACACGGCTTCACCGTGCAGAAATTCCGAATAGCCCGTTTGTGCTTCCAGTGCATGGCCAAAACTGTGGCCAAAATTGAGCAGTGCGCGGATTCCGGCTTCTTTTTCATCCTCAGCTACAATCTCCGCTTTATTGGATACAGACTGGTGTATCAGTTCATCCAGCACGGGTGTTTCCCGATGATTGATGGCGTCGATGTTGTCCTCGAGCCAGTCGAAAAAGCCCCGATCACGAATCGCACCGTATTTGATGACTTCGGCGATTCCGGCCCGGTACTCACGTTCTTCCAGGGTTTCCAGCGTGGCGGAATCAATCATGACCGCTGCAGGCTGATGGAATGCGCCTACCAGGTTCTTTCCCTTTTCGTGGTTGAAGCCCGTCTTGCCACCGACCGAGGCATCCACCTGGGCCAGCAGGGTCGTTGGCGCCTGGATAAACCGGACACCGCGCATGTAGCTTGCAGCGGCAAATCCGGTGATGTCCCCGACCACGCCTCCGCCCAGCGCGATGAGGGTGGCATCCCGGCGAGCCTGCATGCTGACCAGCTTGTCAATGATCCGGTACCACGTTTCAGAGGTCTTGAAAGGTTCGCCGTCGGGAATGATAAGGGTGTCCGTCCGGGTCTCCCCGAGCGCGTTTTTCAGCCGTTCCAGGTAGAGGGGAGCCACTACGTCATTGCTGACGATGAGCGTCTTGCCTGTTCCCAGGTGCCGTTGCCACACATCCGGATCACGAAGCAGTCCGTGACCCAGGTAAACCGGATAAGCATTGGCTGCCAGTTTCACTTTGATGATGTTCATGCTTGCTCAATCGCTCGTTGATGACAAAGAATCGCGTCATACACGGCTCTGCTGACCGACTCCAGACCCCTGTCCTGGGAGCGAAATATCAGGTGAGCCAACTCTTCATACAAAGGATTTCTTTCCTCTGCGAGGCGGGTAAGTTTCTCCTCACGATCACCGGATTGCAACAGTGGCCGTGACTTGTCATGGCTCAGGCGCCTTATTTGCTGGCCAACCGAGGTACGGAGATAGACAACCAACCCGTTGGTCCTGAGTAAATCCCGGTTTTCTTTGCGGACAACCGTGCCTCCTCCGGTAGCCAGCAGGATGTTTTTCCTGCCGACCAGTTTTTCAAGCATCGCGGTTTCTCTTTTACGGAACCCTTCTTCACCTTCCAGGTCGAAAATCAGGCCAACACTGGCCCCCGTCTGTTTTTCGAGCTCGTGGTCGCTATCGAGGAACTCCAGGTCCAGCAATTTTGCCAGCTTCTGTCCTATGGTTGTTTTTCCCGATCCCATGGGGCCGATTAGGTAAACATTGGTAAAGGGCTTATCCATGGTGGCCCCGGCAGCGTGCAACCGGACACGACATTGGGTAATATTGCCCGGATTCCGGAAAGGCCACTTGGCAACTGCTCATGATCCGATTTTTTATATTGTTCACGGTTTTACTGGTTGGACTTTTCACGCTGGAGATTCTACAGCCGGCAGAAAAGTACGTCATCCTGCCATTTACTTCTTTGGTGGCGGATGTCAGCGTCTGGATCATCCAGTTGTTTGATGACAATGTCATGGCGATTTCGAATGTGATCCGTGACAAGACTACCGGATTTGGTGTTCGAATCGAGCGCGGTTGCAATGGTGTGGAAGCGCTGATCATTCTATTCGCTGCCATTTTCTCCTTTCCGGCCCCGATCAAGAACAAGCTGATCGGATTCACCATTGGATTTTTCGCGATCCAGGGATTGAACCTTGTCCGTATTGTCAGCCTGTTCTATCTCGGCCAGTGGAACAAGGTGGCCTTTGAGTGGTTCCACCTGTACCTGTGGCAGGCCTTGATTATTCTCGATGCACTGGTTGTCTGGCTTATCTGGCTGCGTACCTTGCCACAGGCCAAGGCGCGCAGGGCTCAACTGGCCGCTGCTGCGGAGGAATAATCGGGGTGACGCTTTCCAGCGAAATCATCCAGGAGTTCAACAAGGCTTTTAAAAAGGCCAGGGTCTCGGGCGAGGCGGAGCCCACGGCGATGGTGCTTGCAACCAGTGACGGCAAAGGCCTGGTGACTTCACGGACGGTTTTGTTGAAAGCGCTGGATGAAGACGGGTTTGTGTTCTTCACAAATACGCAAAGTCGCAAAGGCCGGCAGTTGCACGAGAATCCCAGGGCTGCTGCTACTTTTCTGTGGAAAGCCAGCGGTTGCCAGGTGCAGTTGGTTGGTTCTGTCAGCCAGGTCAGTGACGAGGCGGCCGATGCCTATTTTTCGACTCGTGACCGGGGCAGCCAGATCGGAGCCTGGGCATCTGAACAGTCCCGGCCGCTCGCCAGCAGGGAGACATTGATACAGCGTGTCGAAGAACTGGAAACTCGCTATGTGGGGATCGAAGTCCCGCGACCACCCCATTGGACGGGTTTTGTGCTCAGCCCGGAAACCGTCGAATTCTGGACACAAAGGGAATTCAGGCTGCATGACCGGTTTCTTTATTCCCAGCATGATGGCCAATGGAAGAAACAACGATTGAATCCCTGACCTCAAGGATTGTATTGTCCACGCCGGGTCGCGGGTTCACCGAGATCAGTGATGAGCTGAGGGAATCATTGAGAAGCAGCGGTGTTCAGTCAGGCCTGCTTCATGTTTTCTTACGCCATACCAGCGCTTCATTGCTGTTGACGGAAAACGCAGATCCGGACGTTCGCCATGATCTGGAGAGTTTTATCAGCCGGTTAGCTCCGGACGGTGATCCGGCTTATATTCACCGCGCCGAGGGACCGGACGACATGCCGGCACACATCCGTTCTGTGCTGACCAGTTCCGAGCTGAGTTTACCTGTCCGGGATGGGCGCCTCGCGTTGGGCACCTGGCAAGGTGTATACCTCTGGGAACACCGACACCGCCCCCACCGACGCAGCCTGGACATCACCATCATCGGAAAATAGAGAGCAGGGAAGCGAAACACTCCTACTCGGTGTAGAACTGCTGCCTGAATTTCACCATCATGGGCTCGTCTTCACCGTCGACAGCCACCTCTATGACAAAATTGTAGGTTTCCATATTGTGAACCGACAATTCGCCAATGTAATAAATGGCGCCTTCCTGATCAGCGATCTGGCGAATTTCAATGTCTCTTCGTTGACCGGTCAGATTCGTGCCGTTGGCCGTCACGCCAGCCTTGACAGGGGTGCCGGGCGTGTCCATGACTTTCTTCAGAACGGTAATGTTCAACAGGGCGCGGTTGGGTGAGCGCTTGATGTTGTAGCTTTGCGCAACCTGCGGTGGGATCAGGTTGGTATTCAGCGCGTTGTAATGAACGACGTACTCGCCAAAATCCTGTGACTGCTGCGCCTGGACATTTGGCAAATAGGAAATGGCTCCAAATAAAAGCAAAAAAGAAAGTAACTTTTTCATGAATTTGAATTCTTTTTACATGGGTTCGGGAGTCACCATCCTATCAGAAGAAGCAGAAACCGTATGGAAATCAGTGCAAACAGGGGCGACAGGTCGATCCCCGCAATGGGTGGAATGATTTTTCTGAATGGCCGAAGTACCGGCTCGGTGAGCTGGTAGACCAGCGGAATGACCGGGTGACGCATTTGCGATGCGATCCAGCTCAGGATGACGGAAGCGATGATCAGGAAAAAGTACGTCATCAGTAGCGTGGCCGCCAGCTTGACCAGGCTGAACATCAGGATTTGCTCGGCGGGTAACGGTGAGGAACTGATTCTGCTGGCGATCCATACACTGAAAAACTCCAGCAGCAACATGAGCACCACAGAAGCCGTGTCCAGTCGTCCGATGGAAGGGATGACACGCCGCAAAGGGACGATCACCGGGTTGGTGACCTTTACCAGGAACTGGCAAACGGGGTTGTAGAAATCTGCCCTCACCCATTGCAGCAGCAGTCGCAACATCACCGCAGCTATGTAGAGATCGATGAGGGTACCTACCAGGTAGGAAACAGCGTTTGTTCCGGATCCGCTCATTTAATAGCCAACTCCTTGCTCCTTTTGCAGGCAGCTTCCGCTGCACGAAAAACCAGGTCACGAAAGTGACCATCTTCCAACACGACCATGGCCGCCTGAGTCGTTCCGCCGGGAGAAGTGACGCGAAGACGTAATTCCTCGGCCTCGCCCGGACTGCTTGCCAGCATGGCGCCGGCGCCGAAGCAGGTGATCGAGGCCAGGCGGTCGGAAGTGTCGGCAGGCAGGCCTAGTTCCCTGGCAGCTGCCGCCAGAGCTTCGGCCATCAGGAAAAAGTAGGCCGGACCGGTGCCGGAAATTGCCGTAACGGCATCCATCAGTGATTCATCCTCAAGCCAGACCACTTCACCGGCAGAGGAGAGGATTTCTTCGGCCTGCTGATGGTGCAAAGCGGTGCAGTGCTTACCTGCCACGATACCTGTGATGCCATGACCGACGAGCGCCGGAGTATTTGGCATGGACCGGATAACCGCCTGGTCAGAACCCAGTTCAAGACTGATGCTGTCCATGGTAATTCCGGCTGCGATGGAAAGAATCAGTTGGGTGCTTTTGACCCGGCCACGCAGTAGTTCAAGAACTGCAGGCATTGTTTGTGGCTTGATCGCAAGGACGATTACATCGGCACCTTCGATCGCGGCCGCAGCGTCGGTAAACGTGGCGATGGCAAACGTACGCTCAAGATGGGCCCTGGCGGTTTCGTTGGGATCGCATACTCTGATACTGAGGTGAGCTCTTGGCGGGTTAACCAGGCCGCTCACAAGCGCTGTGGCCATGTTTCCACCGCCGATAAACGTAATCAACATGTTTTCGTCTGCCTTTACTCAGGCCTCAGACCGAACAGGTCCGTGCCAATCCTGATCATTGTGCTGCCATTCATTATGGCGGGTTCCAGGTCTCCCGACATCCCCATCGACAAGGTATCGAGGTCATATCCCTGCTTAATCATGTCCAGATACCGGGAATTCATTGCCTGGTAGCTTTCAGCAGGGTCATGCTGTTCGGAAGCGGCCATTGGAATGGTCATCAGGCCGCGCAGGCGGACTCCAGGAAGATTCATTGCAGCTTCAGCCAGTGGCTCCAGGTTCTCGGGAAGAACGCCGGCCTTCTGCGGTTCCCGGTCAATATTGACCTGGATACAAATATTGAGCGCCGGCAGATTGTCGGGTCTGTGGGCCGAGAGGCGATTCAGAATCTTCAACCGGTCGACACTTTGAACCCAGTGGAAATGCCGGGCGACTTCCCGCGTTTTGTTCGATTGCAAGGGCCCGATAAAGTGCCACTCAATGTCCATGCCGTGAAACTGCTCAATTTTCGCCAGGGCTTCCTGCACATAATTCTCACCAAATGACCTCTGTCCCAACCGGTTCAGAGCGTGGATTTTATCTATAGAATGTTTTTTGCTGACCGCCAATATGGCGATTTCAGCCGGTGATCTTGCCGCATTTTTGCAGGCCCGGGCCACTCTTGCACGAACATTATGAAGATTTTCTTTTAAGTTATTCATCTTGCAGGGAGACTGTGCTTGTTTTATGGTTATACGTGGCGCGTAATTGTCAAGGACTGGAAACATGCATCCTGGTTAAATCGCTGATGTATTGTAACGCGGCCAGGTAGTTTCAAGGAGAGAAAATGGATATTGCTGAGCTGCTTGCTTTTGCTGTGAAGAACAATGCTTCGGATTTGCACCTTTCATCCGGGCTTCCACCGATGATTCGAGTGGATGGAGACATTCGGCGACTGACGCTGCCCGCACTCGACACGGCACAGCTGCAGGAATTGGTTTATTCCACGATGAGCGATCAGCATCGGCGGGATTTCGAGGCCAACCTGGAAGTCGATTACTCATATGCTGTTCAGGGGCTGGCCCGTTTCCGTGTGAACTGTTTTCATCACGATCGTGGCGTGGGTGGTGCGTTCCGGACCATTCCGGATTCTGTCTGGACGCTTGAAGATATCGGTGCACCTCCTATCTTCAGGGAAATCATCGATGCGCCCAGAGGCCTGATCCTGATGACCGGACCGACCGGTTCGGGTAAATCCACGACACTTGCCGCAATGATCGATCATTTGAACAACCAGGTGGAAGGCCATGTGCTGACCATCGAAGACCCGATCGAATTCGTGCACCGCAGTAAGAAATGCGTGATCAACCAGCGTGAACTTCATCGAGATACGCACGGATTCAACCAGGCGCTCAGAGCTGCTTTGCGTGAGGATCCGGATATTATTCTGGTCGGCGAAATGCGGGATGTTGAGACCATCCGGTTGGCGCTGACAGCAGCCGAAACCGGCCACCTGGTGTTCTCGACACTGCATACCAGTTCAGCACCCAAAACCGTTGACCGTATTATTGATGTCTTTCCGGCCGGCGAAAAATCCATGGTGCGCTCCATGCTTTCCGAATCCCTGCGGGCGGTTGTCACCCAAACGCTGTTGAAGCGCATCGGCGGTGGTCGAGTGGCTGCCTGGGAAATCATGGTGGCTACCCCCGCCATCCGCAATCTGATCAGGGAAGACAAAGTGGCGCAAATGTACTCCGCCATCCAGACCGGACAGAATGTCGGCATGCAAACACTTGACCAGGCACTTGAGGCACTGGTGACTCGTGGCATCATCAACAATCTTGAGGCAGCCAGGCGTGCTGTCGACAAGAAGATGTTCCAGTAGGAGACAGGCAAATGAAAGTCATTGACAACTGGTTGAAGCAATTGCATGACGAGGTTGGTTCCGATTTGTTCATTACGGCGGATGCGCCGCCGTGTATCAAGGTCCACGGAAAGATCAAACCGATTTCTACCGACCTCCTGACAGCTGAAAAATGCAGGGAGATCGTGCTGAGCCTGATGGGCGAGCGCCAGAAAGAGGAGTTCAGGAATACCCAGGAATTACAGTTTGCGTATTCGCTGGGCCCCGAGGTGCGTTACAGGATCAGCGCGTTCGTGCAGCAGGGTATGACCGGCATGGTCTGTCGCCGCATTGAAACCCGCATTCCGAATTTCGAGGAGTTGGGGTGCCCCGACGCCTTGTCGGAACTGGCCCTCGAAAAACGTGGAATTATTCTGTTTGTTGGTGCTACCGGTACTGGTAAATCGACCTCCATGGCAGCCATGGTGGGCTACCGTAACCAACGCATGACGGGCCACATCATAACGATTGAAGACCCGATCGAGTATGTGCACCAGCACGGTAAAAGCCTGGTGACGCAGCGCGAGGTAGGGATCGACACCGAATCTTTCGAAGTGGCTTTGAGAAACACCCTGAGACAGGCGCCTGACGTGATTCTCATTGGTGAGGTGCGTACCCGCGATACCATGGAGCACGCGATCACCTTCTCGGAAACAGGCCATCTCGTGCTTGCCACGCTGCATGCGAACAATGCCAACCAGGCCATGGACCGTATCCTGCATTTTTTCCCGGAAGATCAGCGCGAACAAGTGCTGCTTGACCTCTCCTTCAACCTCAAAGCCACCATCGCGCAACAGCTGATCCCATCGGTTGACGGGTCGCGGCGCTGGGCGGCGTTTGAAGTGCTGCTGGCGACGCCACTGATTAAGGATCTGATCCGCAAGGGCGAGATCGATGAACTGAAGCTCGTCATGAGGGATTCCGGTCATCACGGCATGATTACCTTCGATCAGTGCATGTTTAACATGTACAAAGAAGGAAAAATTTCCTACGATGACGCATTGCGACACGCCGACTCAGCGAATGAAGTCAGGCTCATGATCAAGCTGGATGAAGGTGGTGACGCCGAAAGCCTTGCCAAGGGTCTTGAGGGTGTTGAGGTTCTGGGAGATAAATTCTAGTCAATGCGCGTACTGATAATCGAAGACAATCCTGATATCGCCGCCAACCTGGGCGATTACCTGGAGGATCATGGCCATACGGTCGATTTTGCGGGTGACGGAGTCACCGGCCTGCACCTGGCTGTGGTGAACGAGTTCGACGCGATCGTACTCGATCTCGCCCTGCCCGGAATGGATGGGCTGGAAGTCTGTCGCAAGCTTCGTTCAGAAGCGGGCAAAGACACCCCCGTCCTGATGCTGACGGCCCGTGATCGCCTTGAGGATAAACTCGCCGGATTTGAAACGGGTGCAGACGACTACCTGGTCAAGCCATTCGAACTGCAGGAAGTAGAAGCCCGGTTGAACGTTCTGGCCGGGCGTGGGCGCCGCAAAAATCGCCGCGAACTGAAAGTCGGTGATCTTCTCTATAACCTGGATACGCTCAACGTCAGCCGTGGAGAAAAGGAAATATATCTGAATCCCATCGGTCTGAAGTTGTTGCATTGCCTGATGGATGCCTCGCCCAACGTGGTCTCACGTTCAGAATTGGAAATGGAAGTCTGGGGCGAGGAAATGCCGGACAGCGACAGTCTCAGGGTGCACATTCACTCCCTGCGCAGCGCTATTGACAAACCATTTGGCAGTAACATGATTCAAACCCGCCATGGAATCGGTTACCGCCTGGTTGAGCCGGATGCTTTATCGTCGTAGGCTTCGCAGCCGAATTGTTCTTTCTTTCCTGCTTCTTGGAACATTGCTGAGCGCTCTTTTTGCGATCAGCACACTGGCACTGCAAAATTATCTCGAAGATCAGCTGATCGGTGCGACGCTGGCCCGTGAACTGGATGATTATGTAGGTCAGCTTAGAATTGATCCCTCGGTAGTAGAACCGTTTTACACCAGAATCCAGGGATACATCACCCGCCCCGGTGACCCAAATGAGACCGTCACTGCCGAGGTTCGTAACCTGCCCTCAGGTGTGCATGACGTCGATATCGACGGAGGCGTATTCAAAGCCGCTATTCACAAGGAAGATGACTTGTGGGCGTTTCTCATTTATGACGTCAGCGACAACCAGAGGATCAAGCGGCAACTGATTATTGCCCTGACCGGCGTCGTACTTGTGTTTTCCATGCTGTCCTTCATGCTGGGCGCCTGGTCATCCCGAAGGGTCATGAAGCCGGTGACCGACCTTGCGGCGCGCCTGGATACGCTGAGCGAAGAGAGTAAACCCGAAGCCCTGTCTCAGCATTTCGCGGATGACGAAGTGGGGCAGTTGGCCAATGCGCTGGACAGCTATGCCGAACGTCTACATCACCTGGTGGAACGTGACCGGGAATTCAACGCGGACGTCAGTCATGAACTGCGATCGCCATTGACGGTGATCACCGGCGCCACTGAGTTGCTGCTGGCGCAGCCGGATCTGGAACCAAAGGTTCGTACCCGTTTATTGAGAATCGCGCGTGCAGCACGCCAGTCTGCGGACATTACCACCGCGCTGTTGCATATGGTACGTGCTGAACAGGGAATCGATAAGGACAGCACGGCTCACAACATTGGAAAAATCGTCAACGAAGTGGTCCATCTTTATGAACCGCTGGTCGGCAACAAACCGCTCGTGCTGCGGGTCGAAGAACACGACCGGGTCAGCGTCATTGCACCCGAGGCAGTGGTGGCGGTCACGGTGGGTAACCTGATCGGTAATGCGATGCGATACACTTCAGAAGGCGAAGTTGTTATCACCATCGGAAACGGCCGCGTGACAGTGGAGGATTCAGGACCTGGCATACCCGACGAGGATCTGGACCGGGTCTTTGACAGGCACTACCGCGGCCAGAACATTTCAGGGAAGGGGGCCGGACTGGGCCTGGCTATCGTTAAAAGGCTGTGTGAGCTCTATGGCTGGTCCATTCATTTCAGCAACCGGAAGGATGGCGGTTTATGTGCCGAGTTGAGATTTTTCGGAGAATGATATGAGTATTATCTCCTGCCCGGAGTGCAATAAGCAGATCTCCAGCAGGGCGCCTCTGTGCGGATATTGCGGTTTTCAATTGGGCGATGTCACCGAGCAGGATCTCGAGATCTTCAGGGCCCGAAAACTTCGCGATAAAATCTACCGTCTGAATATGGCCAGCTATGGGGTCATCACGGTGTTTATTGTGGGTTTCAGCTGGTACTGGTTGGATTCGAAAGGCTTCAGCCAGGCTTCCGGGTTGGGGCCATTTGCACTGATGGGCCTGGCTGCTACGGCCTACCTGGTTGTCCGCGTCATGTTGTTCCGCTGTCGTCAGCAGCGCAAAGCGATGCGCGCAAAAAGGCAGATGAGTAACGAATTACGCAGAAACCTCTGACGAGCTCCGGCGAGGTTCTTTGACTACTGGATGCGTTTTACCTTGCAGTTTTCGTCATACCCCTCGATCTGCAGACGCCACGTTCCGAACATGGCTGGCTCGATGATGACAACGGGGTTCTTGATCTCTTTGATATAAAATTTGTCCTTGTCCGCCTGCACCCAGACCATCCCATTCTTGAGCTTGAATGTCGTCTGGCCATCCCAGCCTGAGAATTTCCCAATCAGATTACTTGTGATCGTGGTTCTTTCCGCCTCTTCTTGTTCTTCGTCGTCACCCTCGGACTTCAGTTCGCGCTGGTCTTCCCCGGGCTCATCGGTCGAAGATGCTGTTGCCCCGGCGGGGGCGTCCAGAGTTGCCAGAGAGCGGGCCCGAATCCATGCATTCAGCGCATCAAGTTCAGACTGGGACAATTTGTCCAGCCCTGTCGCACTGAATTCTTTGCCGGTCATTTGCTCTTCCAGGGATGAAAAGCCGTCGGCGGCAAATACGGAGTAAGCGATCAGCAGGGAAAGAAAAGCAAAAAGAAACCTGTTCATAATACAACCTTCAAAACGCCAAACGGCGCAAGTCTAACATGATGCACTGGTGATTTTCTCCGGCTGGCAGGACAGATCAGAGATCCTGCTTGTACCTGACGTAGGGAATGCGTCCGTATATCGATTCAAAGGGATCGACCGGCTGGTTTTCAGTGTTGGCCGGGTTGTCGGCTCCCGCGTTCAGGACGTTGCTGGCGCCAACACTCAAATTGGCTTTCCAGGGAGTGCGCCAGGTGAAATGAACGTCGAAAGTGGTCAACCCATCCACACTGTTGCGATTCAGGAAATCAACAGAATCACGGTAATAACCCTGGATGCCGCTGCTGAAAGAACCCTTGTTCCACTCCAGGTTCATTCTTGCCGTGTTGAACGGTTCTGCGAGCGTCCAGGAAAGCATATCGTTACTGCCAGAGTAGATACCCTGGTAATCTGCTTCGAGAACTCGGGTGAAGGCCAGACCGACCTGTATGTCGCCTGCGGTGCCTGTTGCAATACCCACCTTGAAATTGAGATTGACTCCACTGGCCTCGCTGTTCAGATACTGAAGCGGGTCGAAGCCATTTGATGCCAGTAAAGGATTTCCGAGATTGGGGGAAAGCAGGCTGTTGCCCATGACCGCCTGTCCGCCCGGGCTGCCCAGGCGACTGACACTGGACTGGTTCAGCTCAGAGTCCTGGCTAAACCAGTTGATGGACGTGCTCGTATTGCCCAGGTTCATCTGGGCGCCCAGATGAAAACGATTCTGTTCCGTCGATGCCATGGGTTCGTCAACGAAACGGCAACCGGAGGCTGTGTAGGAATCTGCACGCAGAGTCCCGTTCATGCACTGTATGCTGCCCAGTGACTGAAAGCGCGCCACGCCTAATTGTTTGTCCACACCTCCTGCGAGGCTGAATTTGTTGGACAATGGGACATTCAGCGTGGCATCCAGCCCCAGTAAATTTCCGCCGTTGTCGAGGACCCGGCCACTGGTTCCCGTGCTGAGGGTCAGCGGCTGATCGAGGACAAGTTGCAGCTTTTGCTGCTCACTGCCACCGAGATCGAAATTCAGGCCCGCCGTATCATCAATTACGACAGAGAAAGGTGTCCGGTCTTGGGTTTCGGTGGGCGCTGCCTCAGTCATGAGGCTCAATGCACCGCTGGACAGAATGGATACCGGAGCACCCGTATCCTTCGCTGCAGCAGCGGCTGGTAACAGGCACAGCAGCAGGCAGAGCAGTCTTGCGACCGTGCCGGCTTTAATGTGACTGCTATTCATGCTCATGACTCTGTATTTCCCCACTTGATCAAGTCCAGGAATTGGCTCCCGGAATCATTAGAGGCGCAAAACTCCTAAAAGTTTAATTTAATAATAGCAAATATTCGGAAAAATGCGCAGGTAAATATCCTTTTCAGGGCTGATATACTGCGGTTTTATGCCAGGATGACGGAACAGATGGTCAGTACCTACACGCCCGTTTGCGATTTCGGAGCTAAACCGTCGGAATTTTCTCTACTCGGTGTCGATGGAAACACCTGGACACTGGAACAGTGCGCCGGCCCGAATGGGCTGTTGATCATGTTCATCTGCAACCACTGTCCCTACGTGAAGGCGATTAACCGGAAGCTGGTGCGCGATACCAGTGAGCTCATGGCGCTCGGCATCAATAGTGTCGCCATCATGTCCAATGACCCAACGGATTACGCCGAAGATTCCTACGAGAACATGCAGCGCGTTTCTCAGGAATTTTCGTACCCGTTTCCCTATTTGATTGACTCAACACAGGAAGTGGCAAAGGCTTTTGGCGCAGTATGTACCCCGGATTTTTTCGGTTACAACAACCGGTTGGAATTACAGTATCGGGGACGTCTCGATGCCAGTGGCCGACAGGTGGAAGAAGGTGATGTGAGGCGGGACCTGTTCCTGGCGATGAAGCAGGTGGCAGAGTCCGGTCAGGGTCCAAAGGAGCAGATTGCATCGATTGGATGTTCAATTAAGTGGCGCGAAGAACCGGCCGGATAGGTTAGTATGTGCGCCGTTACTGACGAGGTGATGAGTATATGAGCAAGTTGTTGCTTGTGGGAGTTGACTGCAGCGAATGCAGCGAGCGGGCTTTGAAATATGCTGCCGACAGGGCAGGATCTTCAAAGGCACAGTTGGTGGTGGTTCATGTCATTGACTGGTCACCGTTTTCCTTCAATACTCCGCAGGAAAACGAAGAGCGGCACAAGCGCCGTGAAACCGAGCTGGATCGCGCGCACAAGGAGATTGTTGATCCGCTGGTCAGTGAATTAAGAGAGCGGGGACTTTTTGCCAGGGGCGTGATCCGCCACGGTCATCCTGCAGAAACCCTGGCTGCGGTCGCGAACGAATTTGGCGCAACCAATATCATCATCGGAAAAACGGGTTCATCCCGAATCAAAACACAACTGTTTGGCAGTGTTGCAAATACCCTGGTGCAGGTTTCAAAGCTTCCCGTTACGGTAGTGCCCTGAGCAACAGATAAGACCTGGAGAGTCGAGTGCAGAAAATCTACCCGGGCCGGAAATCGGCTCTCGGACTCGTATTGCTGATGATGTCATCGCCGCTGCTGGCCAGTGGCGGTATCGATGACCGAATTGATCAGACTATAAAACCTTTTGCTGACGCCGTTTCCGGAGCCGTGTTCTTGTCATTCCCTGTTGCTGGCGTGCAGGTGCCCTTCGTCCTTGTATGGCTGATATTCGCCGCCATCCTGTTCACCTTCTACTTTCGCTTTGTAAGCTTTCGCGGATTCCGGCATGGGTTTGAACTGGTTCGGGGGGATTACAGTGACCCCCTGGCTGCCGGAGAGGTGACGCACTTCCAGGCCCTGGCGACCGCACTTTCCGGAACCGTAGGGCTGGGTAATATTGCCGGCGTAGCTGTGGCTGTTTCGCTGGGGGGGCCAGGGGCGACTTTCTGGATGATCCTTGCCGGTCTGCTCGGCATGTCATCCAAGTTTGTCGAATGCACACTTGGCGTCAAATACCGTAATGAATATACCGACGGGAGCGTCTCCGGCGGGCCGATGTACTATCTTTCCAAAGGCCTGGCGGAACGTAGTGACCGGCTGAAAGTACTGGGTAAGGTGCTCGCCGTTCTTTTTGCGATTTTCTGCGTTGGGGGTTCTTTTGGTGGCGGCAATATGTTCCAGGCCAACCAGAGTTTCATGCAACTGGTATCGGTGACCGGCGGGGAGTCGAGCTGGCTGGCAGACAAAGGCTGGCTGTTTGGAATCGTTGTGGCGGCGCTGGTGGGACTGGTCGTCATTGGCGGGATCCAGGGTATCGCAAGGGTCACCTCGAAAATCGTACCGCTCATGGCGGTCGTTTATGTGACCGCCGGGCTGGCGATCATCCTGATGAACATCTCTGAAGTGCCAGCTGCTTTCGGGGCAATCATTTCCGGTGCATTCAGCGCCGAGGGCATATCGGGAGGCGTGATTGGCGTTTTGTTCCAGGGATTCAAACGCGCTGCATTTTCCAATGAAGCAGGTATCGGCTCAGCAGCCATCGCCCACTCGGCTGTGCGGACCAGCCGGCCCGTGACGGAAGGCTTTGTAGCTCTTTATGAGCCTTTTGTGGATACCGTTGTCGTGTGCACCATTACCGCGCTCGTGATTATCATTACGGGCACATGGAATCCTTCTGTGGATCCAAGCCAGGGCGTGGCGCTGACCTCGGCAGCGTTCGAGTCCAGTATTTCCTGGTTCCCATGGGTGCTTACGGTCGCTGTTGTTCTGTTTGCATTTTCAACCATGATCTCCTGGTCCTATTACGGCCTCAAGGCATGGACCTACCTGTTCGGGGAATCGCTGATCACGGATGTGGTTTACAAATTGCTGTTCCTGTTTTTTATCATCGTCGGGTCATCCATGCAGCTTGGATCGGTGATTGATTTTTCCGATGCAATGATTTTCGCGATGGCTTTCCCCAATATCCTTGGAATCTACTTTCTGCTGCCGGTGGTCAGGAAAGAACTGGACGAGTACTGGTCAGATTACAAGAGCGGGAAACTCAAGAAATTCGGCAAGGCGGCCAACCGGGGCTGACATTTGTCAATCCAGCACCACAAATTGCAACCGAACAGCCAGCCCGCGCTTGCTCATTAAGTCTTAATTGGATTACATTTATCAGTTGTCCTGATTCCGCAGGTTCTCCCTCATTCCACATAAAATACGGTAGCCCTCGATGTCAAATAGAATCCAGTTTGCCAATGCGATACGCGCGCTTTCCATGGACGCAGTCCAGCAGGCCAATTCCGGTCACCCGGGTATGCCCATGGGCATGGCTGACATAGCCGAAGTTCTTTGGAGAGATAATCTCAAGCACAATCCGGCGAACCCCGGCTGGGCGGATCGTGACAGGTTCGTTTTGTCCAACGGGCATGGTTCCATGCTCCTGTATTCAGTTCTGCACCTCAGTGGATACGAACTGCCGATTTCCGAGCTGCGTAATTTCCGCCAACTGCATTCCAGGACCCCGGGCCATCCGGAGTACCGCGAAGCCCCCGGAGTAGAAACGACAACCGGGCCCCTGGGACAGGGGGTCGCCAACGCGGTGGGAATGGCGCTGGCGGAAAAAGTGCTGGCCAACCGTTTTAACCGCGGCGGGCACAACATTGTCGATCATCATACCTGGGTCTTTCTCGGGGATGGCTGCCTCATGGAAGGTGTATCGCACGAAGCCTGTTCCCTGGCCGGACGTTTTGGTCTGGGCAAATTGATCGCTTTTTGGGACGACAATGGCATCTCTATCGACGGCGAAGTAGAAGGCTGGTTTACAGACGATACCCCTGCGCGATTCGAAGCCTATGGCTGGCAGGTGATTCGTGGAGTGGACGGGCATGATCCGGTGGAAATACAGCAGGCGATCGATACCGCGCGTGCTGAAGTGGGCCGGCCCACGCTGATTTGTGCACGAACCGTCATTGGATTCGGTTCGCCCAACAAGCAGGGCACAGAGGCTACGCACGGCGCACCTCTGGGCAAGGATGAAGTTGCTGCGACCCGGAAGAATCTGGGTTGGGAATATGCGCCCTTCGAGATTCCAGCCGACATCATGGAGGCATGGGATGCGCGTGAAGCCGGGGGCGCAGCGGAGTCAGAGTGGACTGAGAAGTTCGAAGCTTACCGCCGCGATTTTGCAGGCCTTGCCGATGAATTCAATAGGCGGATGACGGGCCTGATGCCGGAAAACTGGGATGAAGAGACCTCCAGGATCATCACTGAATTGCAGGCGGCCGGTGGTGACGTTGCCACCCGGAAATCTTCACAAATCGCGCTGAACGCTTTCGGACCTATGCTTCCAGAGCTGATTGGCGGTTCGGCAGACCTGGCTGGCTCCAATAACACGATCTGGTCCGGTAGCGTGGATGTGAACGAGGGCACCAAGGACGGAAATTACATTTATTTTGGCGTCAGGGAATTTGGGATGACCGCGATCTGCAACGGCATCAGCCTGCACGGTGGTTTTACCCCCTACAGTGCAACGTTCCTGGTGTTTTCCGATTACGCCAGAAACGCGGTACGCATGTCCGCCCTGCTGCCCACCAGGAACATACACGTTTATACGCATGACTCCATTGGCCTGGGCGAGGATGGGCCCACGCACCAGCCCGTAGAGCACGTCGCCAGCCTTCGCCTGATTCCAAACCTGCACGTCTGGCGGCCCTGTGACACGGTTGAGTCTGCGGTTGCCTGGAAGTGTGCCCTGGAGAGTGAGGACCTGCCTTCGGCATTGATTTTTACCCGGCAAGGCTTGCCTCATCAGCCCCGCAGCAGGGAGCAACTTGAAAACATCTCGCGCGGGGGCTATGTACTGGTAGAGACTCAAAATGATGCAGATGCAGTCATCATTGCGACCGGCTCGGAAATCGGGCTCGCGGTCGCCGCTGCAAAAGAACTGTCATCTGATGGTGTTAGTGTGAAGGTCGTATCAATGCCCAATCCAGGGCTTTTTCAGCAACAGGATGCGTCCTATCGTGAATCCGTGTTGCCTTCCACGCTCACCGCACGCGTCGTCGTTGAAGCTGGTGTGACGGCCGGCTGGGCCGCCATCGCAGGCAACCGGGGCCGGGTCATCGGCATCGACCGGTTTGGTGCATCTGCGCCGGCCGGAGAATTATTTAAAGAATACGGGTTGACGGTAGAAAACGTCAGCCAGGCTGTCCGCGATTCGCTGGCGGCGGAATGATCAACTAACCAGAAACAAGGAGCAAGAATAACCATGGCTATAAAAGTTGCAATCAACGGATATGGGCGAATCGGCCGGAACATCATGCGCGCCATTCATGAGTACGGCTGGAACGGAAAAATCGACATAGTGGCGATCAATGATCTGGGTGATGCCAACACCAATGCACACCTGACCAAGTACGACACCGCGCACGGCACGTTTGGATATGAAGTCGTTGTTGACGGCGGTGACCTGATCGTCAATGGCGATCGCGTCAAGGTATTTGCAGAGCGCGATCCGGCCAAACTTCCGTGGGCCGAACTAGGCGTCGACGTCGTGTATGAGTGCACCGGCCTGTTCCGCAGCAAGGAAACCGCGGGTAAACATATTGAAGCGGGCGCCAGGAAAGTCATCATTTCAGCACCGGGCCAGCAGGTGGATAACACGATTGTTTACGGCGTGAATGACGACACGCTGCGTCCCACCGATCTGGTGATCTCAAACGCGTCCTGCACCACCAACTGCCTGGCTCCCCTGGCCAAGGTACTGCACGAAGGTGTCGGTATCGAAGGGGGCCTGATGACGACCATCCACGCTTACACCAATGACCAGGTTTTGACCGATGTATTCCATTCGGACCTGAGGCGTGCCCGCTCTGCAACCATGAGCCAGATTCCCACCAAAACCGGTGCTGCGGCAGCAGTTGGCCTGGTGTTGCCAGAGCTCAATGGCAAGCTGGATGGTTTTTCCATGCGCGTGCCGACCATCAACGTTTCGGTGGTCGATCTGGTCTTTACCGCAGGCCGGGCAACCAGTATCGAAGAGATCAACAGCCTCGTGAAAGCGGCAGCTGATGGCCCGCTGGCAGGCGTGCTCGCTTACAACGACGAACCGCTGGTTTCCTGTGACTTCAATCACAACCCCAATTCTTCAATTTTTGACGCGGGTCTGACGCGGGTCATGGAAGGTAACCTCGTAAAAGTGCTTAGCTGGTATGACAACGAGTGGGGATTCAGCAACCGCATGCTGGATACCACGATTGCTTTGATGAATGTCTGAGGATTTATGAGCTACTTACGCATGGAAAACCTGGACCTGGACGGCAAACGTGTCCTGATCCGGGAAGACCTTAATGTCCCTGTCAGTGATGGCAGGGTCAGCTCGGACGCCCGGATACGGGCCGCCCTGCCGACCATTCGCATGGCCCTCGAGAAGGGCGCAGCCGTGTTGATTCTGTCACACCTGGGGCGGCCTGTTGAAGGCGAACCGGACCCGAAGTTTTCGTTGCAGCCGGTGGCCGACCGTCTCGGGGAGTTGCTCGGGAGGAACGTTCGGCTGGAGCAAGACTGGCTGGGCGGCGTTGATGTCATGCCCGGCGAAGTTGTGCTGTGTGAGAATGTACGGTTCAACGTCGGAGAAAAGAAAAACGACGAAAGCCTGGCGCGCTCAATGGCGGCCTTGTGCGACGTTTTCGTCATGGATGCGTTTGGCACGTCTCATCGTGCGCAGGCCTCGACGGAAGGGATTACGCGGTTTGCTCCGGTCGCCTGTGCTGGCCCATTACTGGCCCGCGAACTGGACGCGCTGGAGAAAGGTCTGAAAGACCCGGACCGCCCGCTGCTGGCGATTGTGGGAGGGTCCAAAGTCTCCACCAAGCTGAACGTGCTGGACACCTTGCTGGACAAAGTCGATGAATTGATCGTCGGTGGAGGAATCGCCAATACCTTCATCGCCGCTTCCGGATATAACGTGGGCGAGTCGCTGTATGAACCCGACCTGATTCACGAGGCGCAGCAGCTGATCCAGAAAGCGCATGCCGGCGGTGGCTCCATTCCCATTCCCAAAGACGTGTTTGTAGCGAAGTCATTTTCCGAGGATGCAGAAGCGTTCGTCAGAAAAGTCGATGAAGTCGGCGACGACGAGATGATCCTGGATATCGGGCCGCTGACCGCGGTCGAATATTCAGAAATTATTGCGGGCGCCGGCACGATTATCTGGAACGGACCGGTCGGTGTTTTCGAGTTCAGAAATTTCGAAACAGGTACAAGGGCCATGGCTGAAGCGATTGAGCGTTCGGATGCCTACAGCATTGCCGGTGGAGGTGATACGCTGGCGGCCATCGATCAGTTCCGGGTCAGGGACGGTATCAGCTATATCTCGACCGGGGGGGGCGCCTTCCTCGAATTTGTCGAAGGCAAGACCCTGCCCGCGGTGGCGGCACTTGAGGCTGTAGCAACTGCTTGAGGCGGCTGGTAGGATAGACAACTTAACCGTCTGGAGTGCTTTATGAGAATGAAACTGAACCTGCTGTTTTTCAGATCGCTGATGACGGTCGTCGCTCTGTCGCTGACGGTTTCCGCGTGCGCTCCCAGCGTTAAGGTCAGAACCGATTCGGATCCGAGTATCAACCTGGGCCAGTTCAAAACCTACGACTTTTTCAGCCAGATGGGAATTGAAGGGGATGATTATTCCAACCTCCTTGGGCAGCATTTTCGGGCAGCGATCAGTTCTCAAATGAATTCCCGTGGTTTCAGCCAGTCTGATACACCTCAACTCCAGATAAACGTGTCCATCGGCGCAGAAGATAAAGTGCGGGTCAACACATACCAGGAACCGTATCTGTATGGCGGTTATTATGGCCATGGCGGTTATGGCCGCTACGGCAGCCCCTGGGGTTATGGCGGGGGAGCCACGCGCACGACAGTCCATCAATATACCGAGGCCAATGTCTATATCGACCTGGTTGATTCCAGGGAGCACAAGATGGTCTGGCAGGGCGTTGCAACCTTTACCGTCACCGACAAGATGCAAGAGCAATTGCGTGAGACCGTCTACAGTACGGTAGAGAAAGTCTTCACTGCATTCCCTGTAGCCGCCCCATCGGGTTCCGGATAGTCAGGAAGCATGAAAAAATCTGATCAGCGGCGCAGTCAGCGCTCTCATTTGCTGGCGGGCGCGTCATTTGTCCTGCTTATGCTGTTAATCACTGCATGTTCCACAGGGCTGGAGGTCCGCAGCGACGAAGATCCCTCAGCAAATTTCGCTCAGTACCGTACGTTCAATTTCTTCGATCCCATGGGCATTGAAGGTGGTTACAACTCACCCATATTTGGCGAACTGTTTCGTGAATCCATCAGCCGTGAGCTGACTCAGCGTGGATACCGCAAAGGTGATAATCCGGACCTGATCGTCAACGTGACCATCCGGACGGATGACAAGGTCAGCATGAGGACCTACAGTTCGCCTTACATGAGTGGTGGATACTACAGCCGTCCGGGCGGGGCTCACTATGGTTCATCTGTCGGGGTAGGTGTGGGGGTCGGTACGCGCGCTACCAGGACCACTGAAGCATCCGTTTTCATCGACCTGGTGGACTCTCAGAAACAAAGGGTTAGCTGGCAGGGTGTGGCGGTAGTGGATGTCAACGACAAAGTCAGCCAACAACTTCGTAATGCTGTTTTTACGTCGGTTAATGAAGTGTTCAAAAAGTATCCGTACAAAGCAGGCCGGTAATCCGCACGCTGCAAGTGATCCAGATCAGTCTCTATCGGGGCCGAAATTCCGGACCTGATCTCTTGTCATTGAGCCCTTCGTGGCAAAATGATATCAATTCTGTCATCAATTACCTTTATAATCGCCGCCATGAATTTAGATATGACAAAGTCAACCAGCCATAGAAGACGAACCAAGATCATTGCGACCCTGGGTCCGGGAACCGACGATCCGGAAGTCATGGAGGGCTTGATCAGATCGGGCGTCGACGTGTTCAGGCTGAACATGTCTCATGGTGATATCGAGGAGCAGAAGCGGCGGGCCAAACTGGTTCGAAAGACCGCCAAGAAACTAAGGTGGCAGGTCGCGCTGCTGGTTGATCTGCAGGGCCCAAAAATTCGGGTTGAGAATTTTGTCGGCGGTGAAGCCAAGCTATCAAGCGGAGATCACTTCACGCTGGACGCCAGCGACCCGTTTACGCCGGGAGATCACCGCAGGGTTGGCGTGAGTTACCAGGGGCTTCCCGATGACGTCAAACCCGGAGACCTTCTGCTGCTCGACGATGGACTGATCTCGATGCAGGTGCAGTCTCTCGACAATGGCCGCATTCACTGCCTGGTGGAAAATGGCGGTATTCTGAAAAACAGAAAGGGCCTGAACCTGCTGGGTGGCGGGTTGTCGATTTCAGGACTGGCTGAGCATGACCTGCCGCACATCAAGCTGGCTGCCAAGTTGAAGGCGGACTATGTCGCCGTCTCCTTTGTCAGTTGTGCCGAAGACATTGACCGGGCCCGGGGATTGTTGCGAAAGGCCGGCAGCGATGCCTCGCTGGTGGCCAAGATCGAGCGCATGGAAGCCATAGATAACCTCGCGGAAATTTGCGACACGGCGGATGTCATCATGGTGGCGCGAGGCGATCTGGGGGTAGAAATTGGTGACGAGGAACTTCCCGGGCTGCAAAAACGGATCATTCGGAAAGCCATCAAGCACAATCGGATCGTAGCGACAGCAACACAAATGATGCAGTCGATGATTGAAAACCCGATACCCACCCGCGCTGAAGTGCTGGATGTGGCCAATGCGGTTCTGGATGGAACAGATGCGGTG
>Ga0316193_10000004_pt1 | contig 107458 bp, 105 predicted proteins | sample MerIslsedime2_MG_FD_207735 | JGI IMG/M metagenome (GOLD analysis project Ga0316193, IMG submission 207735) | Coastal sediment microbial communities from Maine, United States - Merrow Island sediment 2 | ecosystem: Environmental > Aquatic > Marine > Coastal > Sediment | place: USA: Maine... | reverse complement strand
TGTGTTACCCGGAATGCTGGGCAGCCAGGAGAAACCTACTCAAATTCGTGATCTGGCTTCAGGGAAATTGATTCGCAGCTAACGCACAGTGTCAGCCAGCTCACTGGTGCCAGCGCATATGACAGCGACAGGAAAAACATGAACACACCCGATGTTGCCCTTGTTTCCAGCTACCTCCTCGATCTTCAGGATCGCATCTGCAAGGCAATTGAGAAACTGGAGGAGGATGGACACAGCTTCCGCGAAGACCAATGGCAACGCGAGGAGGGCGGCGGCGGACGATCCCGCGTTCTGGAAGATGGTGCCGTGTTCGAAAAGGCCGGTATTAATTTTTCCCACGTGCACGGCGGACAACTTCCCGCATCCGCCACCGCACAGCGACCGGACCTCGCCGGGCGCAGTTTCGAGGCGCTGGGCGTTTCTCTGGTGATTCATCCGCGCAACCCCTACGTACCCACGTCGCATGCAAATGTACGTTTCTTCATCGCACATAAAGAGAATGCAGCGCCCGTCTGGTGGTTCGGTGGTGGCTTTGACCTGACGCCTTATTATGGTTTTGAAGAGGACGCTGTGCATTGGCATCAAACAGCCAAACAGGCCTGCGATCCCTTTGGCGCAACTACCTATCCTCGTTACAAGAAATGGTGCGATGACTACTTCTACCTTAAACATCGCGCCGAGCCACGCGGTATAGGCGGGCTGTTTTTCGATGACCTGAATGAACCGGATTTTGAAAACTGTTTTGCGTTCATGCGCAGCGTTGGAGACCATTATGTCCCGGCCTACACGCCTATTGTGGAAGAACGCAAGGACCATCCGTATACTGAAAGGGAACGCGACTTCCAGATGTACCGGCGCGGGCGTTACGTCGAATTTAACCTTGTCTATGACCGCGGCACATTATTCGGGCTGCAATCCGGTGGCCGCACTGAATCCATCCTCATGTCACTGCCACCGATCGTCAAATGGCGCTACAACTGGCAGCCGGAATCAGGCAGCCCGGAAGCTGAACTCTACGACAAATTTCTGAAATCCAGGGACTGGATATAGAACCATTTTCACCCGGTCCGCTGCCGGGTGAAGATAGTCAGCAACTGATATACTGTGTAAAGACTGAAACAGAAAACTATTCGCGAAGACGGGCATATGAACGTGAAAAAATGGGAATGTGTGGTTTGTGGCTTCATCTATGACGAAGCCCAGGGCCTACCGGAAGAAGGTATCGCACCCGGTACGGCGTGGAGCGATATTCCTGATGACTGGGAATGTCCCGACTGCGGTGTATCAAAAGAAGATTTTGAGATGGTCGAAATGGATACATGAGTGACTGCACGCCACATGGAACACGGCCTGCAACTTGGCAGCAGACAATATCCTGATGGAGCAAGAGGTATTTGTTCCGGACAAAAAAAACCCCACCGAGTGGGTGGGGTAAAAAACGCTTTTCAGCGTCGGAGGAGTCAGTCACACAACAACAAAGCTCTTGCAAGCTTCCTTGGGAATACGCCCTGTAAGTAAGACGCAGTCCTAAGGAATTCCATCCCTGGATAGGGAATGCCGACCTTATCCCTAGTAGCGGTCGGCGCGGTGTAATCTTTAGCCATCCACTGGCTCCCGCGCCCCTTTCCTTGTCTCTTTACAATGCAATCGGGATGCCAACTTCTGATATATTCCAATATGTTATTGATAATAATGTTAATTATCTAATTTTAGCTGGGGGAGGGGAGGCTTGGCGGCCTGTGTATCGACTGAAATTCACCAACAAGTGTCGAACTATTGTCGGATATTGACTGGATGCCGTCGCAACCAGGCGCTGGCACCCGCTGCCGTTAAAATACACCACACAGCGAACAGCGCACCCGGCAAGGCGGTGGCAGGCTGGAAATGTTCAAGCGCCAGCGCCACACCCAAACCGGCATTTTGCATCCCGATTTCGATGGACAGGGTCAGCCGGTGACGATGGTCAAAACGGTACAGACGCCCCAGCCACCAACCGGCAAGGTAACCCAGTCCATTCACCAGTATCACCATGACCATTACCCAGGCACCCATTTGGGCAATGCGCTCATGGTTAGCCGCTACCGCATAGCTGCAGATCACCACAATCGCTGTAGCGGCCAGCGCGGGCGCCAGGTCTCGTGCAGCACGCATATACGGGCCCAGCAATCGGCGCACCCCCATGCCCACTGCCAGCGGCACTACCACCACCCAGAGAATGGTCTTCACCATTGGCCAGAAAGGTATCACCAGAAAAACACCGCCCAGCCATTTTACCAGCGCCGGTGTTAACAGCGGGGCGAGCAAGGTTGCCATAGTTGTCAGAGCAACCGAGTAGGCCACCGCGCCACCGGCAAGATACACAATAACGTTGGATGCCATTGCACCCGGTGCACAGGCAACAATAATAAATCCCAGCGCGATGTCCGGCGGCAGCGGTGCAAGCACTGCTGCCAGAAATCCCAATAGCGGCATCACCGTGAACTGGGTCGACAGACCCAATCCAATCTGCCCGGGGCTGCGCAGCGTTTCGTCAAGTTCCTCGGGCTCGAGGACTACGCCTACCGCAAACATGGTGGCGGCAAAAAACCATAGAAAGCTGTGTTTGAAAATCAGAAATAGCGGGGGATGGAAATAGGCCGCGACTGCACCCAGCAAGGTCAAAACAGCGAGGTTGCGCGCCACCCAGCGGGCAGATGAAACAAGACTCATTGTTGCTTCTCCTGAGCGGCCCGTGCGCTCAGCGTCAGTCCAGTGTATCCAGGTGCCCGGTTTTTTGTGGAGGTGAGTAGTTTGCCCGACCGTTCAGGCGCTGAATCACCCTGGCCTCCGTCAGCAATTCGTCTAGGCTGGCTGGCTTTGCGGGCACTGGCCTTAACTGCAAGCGGCGCAGTAGTTCGTGGCGCTTCAGTACCAGAAAATACTCCTCCGGCTCAAACAAATGTGCTGCCAACTCAAATCCGCTGTCCAGATGGTCCCAGGCTGGCTGATACTTGCAGGCCATTAGCAACTCGCCGTAGCACAGTTTCAGCTGCGCCTGCTCGCGCCGTTTCCCATGCAAGGCCAGCAGATTCCGAAAAATCGCGTCGAGATCGTGACCACACCAGTAGCGCACAATAACTTCTGCAAGACGTACGGGGAAACTGCCATGGCCACTGGAAATGGAAGCATGGCGCCGATGCAAAATCCCGGGCAGACAGGCTTGCGCCCGTTGCTGTGAGACGGGTTCGGCAAGCCAGCTGGCGAGCGAAACCGTCTGTCCGGAAATCAGTTTCTGCAGTGTCTGAACCTTGTTCATGGCGTCTTTTCTGTGCGTTAACCTGGACTCAATGTACACTGTACGTTCAGGATTCCCAACAGCAACAGGAGTACAACCTTGTCCGCTCTCGAAACCGGCCGCGGCCAATACCCCAAGGTACGTATGCGACGCATGCGCCGAGACGATTTTTCCCGTCGCCTGATGCGTGAATCCAGGCTGAGCGCAGATGATCTTGTCTACCCGATATTTATCCTGGAGGGCGACAACCGCAGCGAGGCGGTTACCTCCATGCCTGGCGTTGAACGCCTTAGTATCGACCTCCTCGTCCGGGAAGCAAAAGTACTGGTGGAGCTGGGTATTCCTGCCGTAGCCTTGTTTCCGGTTACACCCGCGAAACAGAAAAGTGATGATGCGCGGGAAGCTTTCAACCCCGACGGTCTTGCGCAACGTGCAGTGCGCGCGCTAAAACAGGCCTGCCCGGAACTCGGCGTAATCACTGATGTAGCCCTCGATCCGTTCACCAGCCATGGCCAGGACGGCCTTATCGATAGCGACGGGTATGTACTCAACGATGCAACGGTTGAAGTACTGGTCAAGCAGGCACTGTCACATGCCGATGCCGGTGCCGATGTCGTCGCCCCCTCGGATATGATGGATGGCAGAATCGGTGCAATTCGTTCCGCACTGGAACAGCACGGCCAGACCAATACACGTATCCTTGCCTACGCGGCCAAATATGCCTCCAGTTTCTACGGGCCGTTCCGCGATGCAGTTGGCTCAGCCGCCAACCTTGCTGGCGGTAACAAATACAGTTACCAGATGGATCCGGCTAACAGTGACGAAGCGCTGTGGGAAGTCAGCCTTGATCTTGAAGAGGGCGCAGATATGGTAATGGTCAAGCCCGGTATGCCCTACCTGGATATCGTACGGCGCGTCAAGGACGAGTTCGGTGCACCCACTTTTGTGTACCAGGTGAGCGGTGAATACGCCATGCTCATGGCGGCAGCGCAAAATGGCTGGCTGGACGAAAAAGCAGTTGTCATGGAGTCACTGCTGTCCTTCAAGCGCGCGGGTGCCGATGGTATCCTGACTTACTTTGCCAAACGCGCGGCGGGCTGGTTACGCGAGGGATGACTGCAGCGAACGGGGCAGATCGCTATGCCGTGATGGGCAACCCCATCAAGCACAGCAAGTCGCCACTTATTCACCGCCTGTTTGCCGAGCAGACCGGTCAAGACCTTGTCTATGAGGCGATACTGGTCGACCCCGAGGGCTTTGCTGAAGCCGTGGCAGATTTTATAGGTACAGCCGGCAAGGGCCTGAATGTAACGGTGCCGTTCAAACAGGAAGCCTGGAAAATTGCTGACGAACTCAGTGAACGCGCACAGCGCGCCGGTGCAGTCAACACGCTCAAGGTTGATCACAGCGGTAAACTGTCAGGCGACAATACCGATGGTATCGGCCTGGTACGCGATCTGACCCGGAACCTCAGCTTAACACTGGCAGGCAAACAACTTCTGGTACTGGGTGCCGGCGGTGCCGTGCGTGGAATTCTGGCACCGCTACTGGAACAGAACCCGTCGCGCTTGCTGATTGCCAATCGTACTGTTGAACGCGCTCAACAACTCGCCACGGAATTTTCTGATCTGGGAGAATTAGCGAGCTGTGGCTTTGCCGACCTGAAAGGAATCCGCTTCGATATCATCATCAATGCAACCGCCGCCGGTCTGCAGGGGCAGGTTCCCGAGCTGCCCGACGGAATTATCGATTCGCGTAGCTGCTGTTACGATCTGATGTATGCGTCAGAGCCTACCGCTTTTGTGCATTACGCCCGCCAACGCGGCGCACAGGCAGCGTTTGACGGTCTGGGCATGCTGGTAGAACAGGCTGCGGAGTCTTTCCACATCTGGCGCGGCATAATACCTGACACCGCACCGGTTATCGCAGCGTTACGCCACCAGTGAGCCCCATTCAGCGCATTGTAACCAGCTCCTCAGCACTGGTTGGATGAATTGCCACCGTATCATCCAGATCCTTCTTGCTGGCGCCCATACGGATCGCAACAGCGAATCCCTGCAGCATTTCGTCGGCGCCTGGTCCAATGACATGGCAACCAACCACTTTCTCCCGGGCCCCTACGGTAACCAGCTTCATGGCCGTTTTCTGTTTCCGTTCCGTCAATGCATTGTACATCGCGGTAAAGCGTGTCTGGTAAACCTTGACCGAATCACCATGCAGATCGCGCGCCACGCTTTCCGTTAAACCTACCGTACCGATAGGCGGGTGACTGAATACCACGGTCGCGATACTCTCGTAAGATAAATGGCGGTCCTCCATGCCGCCGAACAGGCGGTCAGCAAGACGACGACCTGCCGCAATAGCCACAGGTGTCAACTGCGCGCGCCCGGTAACATCGCCGATCGCGTAAACATTTTCGATATTGGTTTGCTGGAATTTATCTGTCGGGATATAGCCCTGCTTATCGCTTGTAACACCTGCTGCCTGCAGGTCCAGTTCCTGTGTCAGTGGATAGCGACCTATGGCCCAGATCAATTCATCGAAACCTTCCAGACGCTGACCGTTTTCACACTCTATACACAGTGAACCATCAGCTTCGCGCGTGACCTGTTTTACCTGGGTCCGTGCCAGAATATCGATACCATCGCCGAACATTTCTTCTGTCAGGTTTTCGCGCAGCATGGCGTCAAAGGTGCGCAACAGGTGCTCGCGACGCAACAGCATGGTGACATCAGAACCCAGTGCATTCAGCATTCCGGCAAGTTCAACTGCAATGTAACCGGAACCCACCACGGCGACACGGCGTGGCAATCGTTCAAGTTCAAAAAAACCATCCGAGGTAATACCAAGTTCTGCACCACCGGTATCGGGCACCATGGGCGCACCACCTGGCGCAATTACGATATGGTCCGCACTGTATTGTTTCCCCTCGACCTCGATGGTTCTTGCGTCGATGAATCGGGCGGTCCCGACAATTTCATCGATATCCGAATCGGACAGATAGGTGTGGTACCAGTCATTGATACCCTTGACGTAGGCATCGCGTGCCGCCTTTAGCGCGCTCCAGTCAAAGTGCTTTTCGCCAATCCGGAATCCGTAATGTGCCGCATCCTCCAGCGTATGCGCAATACTTGCTCCGAACCACATGACCTTTTTGGGTACGCAACCCACGTTCACGCAAGTCCCGCCTAGCCGGCCCCTTTCAACAACGGCACACTTGGCACCGTAACGGGCAGCGCGTTCCGCCACCGATAATCCGCCACTTCCACCGCCTATCGCAATCAGGTCGTAGTGCTTTGTCATTGAATTTTGCGCTCCGTAAGTCTGGTGTGAACGGATGTTACTTAAAAGCAGTCGATAAGTAACATGGCCCGGAGTAATCAACAGGCAATTCCAGCCGAGTGCAGAAACCGGGAGCTGCGGCTCTGAGCCACAATATTTATAGTAAAATTCAGGTTAATTGACATGTTTTTCAGCCGTTAACCTCTCTATGGCTGAATATATGAAAATCAACGTGTTAGCGCTCGCTGTTTGCCTTTTCTCGAAAACAGTCCCTGGTTTTGCCGACAACACCGGCCTTGCGACCTCGCCAGTGGTCAGTCCTGAGGAAATCAGCGGGGCCCTGCGCGTCGATGCTGAAAGACTACTGGATCTTTATGCACAGATAGATGGCCTGACTATCATCGACGCCCGCATTGAATCCGATCGTAAAAATGGCTATATCGAGAATTCGATCAGCCTGCCCGATATCCGCACTGACTGCCAGACACTGGCACAGTGGATACCATCCATACACCACCCCGTCGCTTTCTACTGCAACGGGCCCAAATGCGGGCGCAGCGCCAAGAGTGCGGGCATCGCCGTACAGTGCGGCTATGATCGGGTGTACTGGTTTCGCGGTGGCGTTGAAGAATGGACTCAAAAACAATATCCACTGATCAGGTGAACATAAGCAACCCGAAAAGCCGGTTACGCCGCTTATCCCTGAAGCGGGGACTTGACCTGACAATTCTGTCGATGGGTTTGTTCACGATTGCTCTGATACTGCTTACCGGTGAAGCTTACAGACGCCTGGCCATCGACAACCAGAGGCAAACCCTGGCAACTGTGGTTGCAGTTGAAACTGACAAAGTCATGCAATCGCTGTCAGAGAAATCCCGGCAACTCGGTCTTGATATCCAACATCATCCTGATGTGCGTAACGCCATACTGAACAACGACGGCACAGAGGTTCGCTCACTTGCAGATCAATTCAAACGTTTTTTTGTAACCGCCGGCATTCTGAAACTGGAGGCGATGTGGGTTTTTGATCCCGATTTTCGCACCGTAGCCTTTGCCAGTCGAACCGGCCGCCCCGAGGATTCGACCGCTCGCTGTAACACACTGCTTCATGAGGCATCAAAACGAACGGGCCACAAACGACTACGCACACTATCCCGGCTCTGCATGCACAATGGAAGGGCCTATTATGCGCAACTTCTACCGATAGGCTTGCTTCCATCAGGATATGTCGTCGTGGTCAGCGACCCCTCACATAACCTTGTGGAACTGGAGAAGGGGTTAAAACTTCCAATCGAACTGTATCAGCCTGGTGGACACCCGCTTTACCGCTCCAACAACTGGAGCGACGGTCTTAATCCACGCGCCAGCCTGGAAGCAGTTCACCAGCTAGTCGCGAGTAACGGAAAGCCTGTTCTCGATATTCATGTACAGAGAGATTTCCTGCCCTTCTACGAGCGCCTGCTGCAACTCCAGCACATGATTATATTTCTCGCTATTATCGCCACCGTGTTAACCATGATCGTTGCCCGCTATGTAACCCGGAAAATAGTGCTCGAACCGCTGCACTACATCAGCAGTCAGCTTCGCCGAACCGGCACTGGCCGGCGTGTATCCGACCTTAGTGACCAGAGCATAATCGCCGTGCATGAATTTGCCGAGTTGCAGGAACTGTATTCTGCACTGCACGACATGGCTCTGACTGATCCACTGACACAGTTACCCAACCGGTTGCACTTCGAACACAGTCTGGAAACTATGTTTGAATCCGCGTGTGCGAACAACGAAACGCACGCTCTCTGCTACCTGGACCTTGATCAGTTCAAAATAGTAAACGACAGCTGCGGACACAGTGCTGGGGACCTGTTGTTGCAGCAACTGTCGGGCGTGTTCAGGCAGCATATTCGCTCTGTCGATTTATTTGCCCGGATCGGCGGTGACGAGTTCGCTCTGCTTCTGGAGCACTGCTCGCCATCTGACTCCATGCGCATCGCCAACCAGTTACGCGAAGCAGTCAAGGATTTCAAGTTCTTCTGGCGCGAACGCTGTTTCTCTGTCGGCGTCAGCATAGGTGTGGTACCGATACGGGCCAACAGCGGCAGCTCCTCTCGCATCATGAGCCTGGCTGATGCATCCTGCTATATCGCCAAACAACAGGGCCGCAACCGGGTGCACCTGTGCACAGAATCGGATACTGAGATAGAAGCCTATGACGCTGGTATACGCTGGGCAACGCGCTTGCAACAGGCGCTGGCTGACGACAGTTTTGAGTTATGCTGTCAGCCCATACTGGGGTGTGCACGCCGTCAGCAGCACGCTGAATTCCTGGAGATCCTGGTCTGGCTGCATACCGACACGGATGAGCTCATTGCACCTGGTGAATTCCTGCCGGCAGCTGAGCGTTACAACCTTGTTTCAAGTATTGATCGCTGGGTACTTGAAAAGGCTTTTTCCTGGCTGCAGGAAAATCCCCGCCTGGATGCAGGCACTCGCTACTCCTTCAATCTTTCCGGGTACTCCCTGGCAGACGATGATTTTCTCAGCTTTGTCATCGACCGTATTGATAAAAGCGGTATAAACCCGAAACTACTGGCTTTTGAAATCACAGAGTCCGGAGCTGCCATTAATTTCAGCAAGACGTTAAAATTCGTATCAACATTAAAGGATATGGGCTGCTGCTTTATACTCGACGATTTTGGAACCGGCCTGTCATCCTTTACCTGCCTGCAAAGTCTGAATGTTGACTACCTCAAGATTGACGGGCATTTCGTGAAACGGATACTCCGCTCTGATGTCGACCTGCGCGTGCTGGATGCCATTGTGCAGATAGGCCGTTCACTGCATATCACGACTATTGCCGAGTGCGTTGAGAGCGAGCTTATTTTCAGGAAAATGGAAATGCTTGGCGTCGACCTGGCTCAGGGATATTACTTTCAGGAGCCTGTTCGTCTGAAAGAATACCAGCAAAATGTTCAGAAGACCCCGGCAATCTATTCCGAATAAGCGGTACAATCGGGTACATCGTTCCTACGGGTACCCTGCACTATGCATTATCAGGATCTGCGTGACTTTATCGCACAGCTAGAACGTAAAGGCGAGCTGGTACGCATCAACCACCCCGTCGATCCGGTACTGGAAATGACGGAAATCTGTAACCGTACCCTGCAAGCGGGCGGGCCCGCACTGCTGTTCGAAAATCCTAAAGGCTTTGATATGCCGGTGCTCGGCAACCTTTTTGGTACAGCCGAACGTGTTGCCGCAGGCATGGGTGTTGACTCTGTCCAGGCACTGCGCGAAGTTGGCAAACTGCTGGCGCTCCTCAAGGAACCCGATCCCCCCAAAGGGGTGAAAGATGCCTGGCAGAAACTGCCGGTATTCAGAAAGGTACTGGACATGGCGCCAAAAGTCCGCAAACACGCAGCCTGCCAGCAACAGATCCTGCACGGGGATGAGGTTGATCTGGGCAAGCTGCCTATCCAGACCTGCTGGCCGGATGACGCGGCACCCCTGATCACCTGGGCACTGGTGGTAACAAAGGGCCCTGACAAGGAACGCCAGAACCTGGGTATCTACAGACAACAACTGCTGTCACGCAACAAGGTCATTATGCGTTGGCTGGCACACCGCGGCGGCGCTCTGGATTACGCAGACTGGCAGAAACACCATCCCGGCGAGCCTTTCCCGGTGGCTGTGGCTCTGGGTGCCGATCCTGCCACTATTCTGGCTGCTGTGACACCGGTACCGGACAGCCTGTCTGAATATGCCTTTGCCGGATTATTGCGTGGCTCGAAAACCGAACTGGTCAACTGCAAGAGCATCGATTTGCAGGTTCCCGCCAGCGCCGAGATTGTACTTGAAGGCCATATCCATCCGGGCGAAGAAGCACTGGAAGGCCCGTTTGGCGACCACACCGGTTACTACAATGAGCAGGAACGTTTTCCGGTATTCACCATAGACTGCATCACGCACCGCGATGACCCTATCTATCACAGCACCTACACTGGCCGGCCTCCCGATGAGCCCGCGATTCTGGGCCTGGCTTTAAACGAAGTCTTTATACCCCTCCTGCAAAAGCAATTTCCTGAAATCACTGACTTCTACCTGCCACCGGAGGGCTGCTCCTACCGCATGGCCTGCGTGAGCATGAAAAAGCAGTATCCCGGACACGCCAAGCGCGTGATGTTCGGTGTCTGGAGTTTTTTGCGCCAGTTCATGTACACCAAGTTTGTTATTGTTACTGACGACGATGTCAACGTGCGCGACTGGAAGGATGTGGTGTGGGCCATGACCACGCGCATGGACCCGGCCCGTGATATTACTCTGGTAGAAAATACACCGATTGATTATCTCGACTTCGCGTCACCGGTGTCCGGGCTGGGCAGCAAAATCGGGCTGGATGCCACCAGCAAGTGGAAAGGTGAAACCACGCGTGAATGGGGCCGCCCGATCGAAATGGATGCGGACACCAAAGCACGAGTAGACGCGATGTGGGATCAGCTTGGAATTGGTCTGAATCCGGCAAAACCCCACGAGATATAGCACTCCCTGTTGCAGGTGCCGCGCGGTAAGTCAGCAAGCCTCACAAAGGGTGGTTTTCTTTGGAAACGAATGACTTAACCCGCTATAATCAACCATGTTTATGGGCATTGCAGCCTAAACTTAGGTACCTGTCTGCCGTAGAACTATACTAGCCACGGAAACGACCCGGTCAGCCCGTTAGCCGTTGATATTCATGGCCTTTAGCCATTGGAGCATAAAGTGAGCAATCGGCTCTACAGAATGATCTTCGGGCTAACACTCCTGCTAGCCCTGTACTTTGACATCGATCAGGCTGTTTATGCGCTGGTTGGTCTGGCGATATTCGAAGCCATCACCAATCTACGCATCCCCCTCCTTGTGTCACGGTTACGCTATCATAACGATGGCGACCCGGACGAAGGCTCCCTGGGCATTCAGTTTCCTGTCCGTACGCCATTTGAAGCAGAGCGTGGTTGGCGGCTTACTGTGGCATCCATGCTGGCTATCAGCGTATTTGCTTTTCCCGATGCACTCTGGTTTTTTCCATGGTTCATGGGTTTTGCGATTCTCGGTGCAGGCGTCAGTGGAGTGTGTCCGATGTTTTTGGCAATGAAATGGATTGGCCTGAAATAAACAAAGCGCAGAAAGATTCAGTCCAGCATAGCACCCATGTCGGACTGCCGCTCAAGATTACCGGCATCGTCTTCTGGGGGGTGGTGGCTATTGGTCTGGTGCAGGTTGCAGAGACCATGCGCTGGATGCAGCGTGATCTGGAACGGGACCAGGAAATCACCATGCGCCATGCAGTGCTCGATATCCAGTCCCTGATGGCACAAAATCCTGGCGTACCCCCTGACATGCTGCAGGGTCAATTCCTCCAGATCGTGGACCGTAACGACATTTCGGGTCTGTCTATTGAGTATGAAATTGACTCAGTACTGCTCGGCGAATCAGGTGGCGAACTGCAAAGCTATGCCAGCATCTTCCCCATGATTACAACACCCGATAGAGAATACATCTCGACAAATATCGTCGCCACTATCTGGCTCAAATCCGTTGACAAGATACTGGCGCCGCAGAAAAAGCGCCTGATGATGGAGACGGGGCTACTGGTATTTTTCTTCGGCATGATACTGCAGTGGATTCTGAAAAGAATGCTGTCGACCCCTATCACCCAGATGGTCGCAACAGCACTAACCTTCAGCAAGGGGCACGATTCAAGATTCGACGAAACGCGTAACGATGAATTCGGGTATCTGTCAAGGTTTATCAATCGGGCACTGGACAACCTGACGCTGCGCCAGAAAGAGCTGGTTACTGCGCTCGACCGTGCACACGCCTCCGAACATGCCCTCTACGAGGAAAAGGAACGCGCAGAAGTCACCCTGCACTCTATTGCTGAGGGCGTCATAACCACCGACAAGTCAGGACGTATTCGCTATATGAACCCGGTCGCCGAGTCACTGTCCGGCCATTCACAGCAGGAATCCACCGGACGTTCAATCGGTGAAATTCTTGATCTCGTCGACGAGTCGAGCGCAGAAGGAATAGACTCCTCGGTACTGCAATGCCTGAACGATGATACTGTCACGCGTGCCGTAAACGGGTGCATTCTGATCAAACCCGATGGCAATGAAATTCCGATTGAGGAATGCGCGGCGCCTATCAGAGACAACTCCGGAAATACAATAGGCGCAGTACTGGTCTTCGAAGATGTCAGCCAGACCCGCGAGTTGACCCGCCGACTCTCTTACCAGGCCAGCCATGACGCCTTGACCGGGCTGTACAATCGCAATGAATTCGAACTACGTCTGCAGAGTGTGCTGCAAAAAGCGCGCGTGCAGAACCAGCAAGCCGCGCTGTGCTACATGGACCTTGATCAATTTAAACTGGTCAATGACACCTGCGGGCATATTGCAGGCGACCAACTGCTGCATCAGCTCGCCCACAAACTTCGAGACGAACTAAGAGACAGCGACACCATCGCCAGACTCGGCGGCGACGAATTCGGAGTCTTACTGCAAGACTGCAGTGTTGAAGATGCCCTGCGCCTGGCTTCAAACCTGCGCAAGACAGTGCGCGACCACCACTTTACCTGGGATGGCAAAGTATTCGAAGTGGGCGTTAGTATCGGTGTCATCCCCATATCGTCTGACACGCACGATGTAACCGAAGCACTCAGTGCAGCTGATGTCGCCTGTTACGCCGCCAAGGAGAGCGGCCGGGACAGGGTACACCTGTACGAAGCGGACGATGCCGAGCTGCAGCGCCGTCGTAGTGACATGCTGTGGGTCAACCGCATTCGCGAGGCGCTGAAGGAAGACCGCTTTCGCCTGTACCAGCAACCTGTTATAACTGTCGGCACAAACGGGCCTGAAGCACCCCATCACGAAATTCTGCTGCGCATGCTTGATGAGGAAGGAAATCTGCTGAAGCCTTGCAGTTTCCTCGGCGCCGCAGAGCAATTCGGCCTGATGCCCGATATCGACCGCTGGGTTATACGCAACACCTTCCAGTGGCTGAAAGAAAACACCGGTCCGTCATTGGCAGGCCATCAGCTGGCTATTAACCTGTCCGGACAGTCCCTGTCCTCCAACGCCTTCCTGGGCTTTGTGATTGACCTCATCGATGAATCGCCGATAGATCGCGGAAGCATCTATTTTGAAATCACCGAGACTGCGGCTATCGCCAACCTTGAAGACGCCGCCCGGTTTATTCGTATCCTAAAGGGAATGGGCTGCAAATTCTCGCTGGATGACTTTGGCAGCGGGATGTCTTCTTTCCAGTACCTGAAAAATCTGCCGGTCGATTACCTTAAAATTGACGGCAGCTATGTTCGTGACCTTGTGCACGAACCGATTGACCGCGCCATGGTCGAAGCCGTAAACCAGGTCGGCCACGCAATGGGCATGAAAACCATTGCCGAATTCGTCGAAAACCAGGCGACACTGGACGCACTGGCTGATATCGGCGTCGATTTCGCACAGGGCTACGGTATTGCAAAACCGGCACCGATTGAGAACCTGAGTGCTGGCAACAACGTAAAACCCTTCCGGAAGCCTGCCTGAAGCAAAGGTTCCACCGGATTGTTTCCATCTTTCTGGAACTGCACGCAACGCCGAACGATAAATACATCAGAAATCACGCGTTTACCCAGCGCAAAAAATGAACGAGAATGCGAATCTTTCGCTATTGGAAAACTGCATGGCGTTCCAGGTCGAGATAAAATCCAGCGGTCACCGTTTTCCGGTTGAAAGCGGTGAAACCGTGCTGGAAGCCGCGTTGCGACACGGTGTTGGCTTACCCTATGGCTGCCGCAATGGCGCCTGCGGTTCCTGCGTGGCGACACTGGATTCGGGCAGAATCCACTACCCGGACGGTGAACCCGAAGCGCTTGCAGGTGAAGATGCAACCGGAAAAATCATCATATGCCAGGCCCATCCGCAAAGTGACCTTGTTATCAGTGTGCGCGAAGTCCAGGCCGAAAGGGATATCAACATCAAAATTCTGCCATGCCGTGCTGAACAACTGGAACGCCTGTCACACGACGTTATGCTGGTGCGTCTCAAACTGCCGGAAAGCGAGCGCCTGCAGTTCCTTGCCGGACAGTACATTGAATTTATTCTGAAGGACGGTCGCCGGCGTGCCTTTTCCATTGCCAATGCGCCTCACCATGACGAATACCTGGAAATGCATATCCGCCATGTGCCCGGTGGCTCTTTTACAGGGCATGTCTTTGATGAAATGCGGGACCGTGCGCTATTGCGGATCGAGGGCCCGCTGGGCTCTTTTTACCTTCGCGAAGACTCGCAACGTCCGGTGCTGATGATGGCTGGCGGTACAGGTTTCGCTCCCCTTAAGGGGATGCTGGAGCACGCATTTTATATAGGCATGGACAGGCCCGTGCATCTGTTCTGGGGTGTGCGTGCCCTGCGTGACCTGTACATGGATAACGTACCGCGGGAGTGGGCGCAGCAATTCCCGAACTTCACATACACCCCGGTACTGTCAGAACCTGATCAGGATGACCAGTGGCAGGGAGCGACCGGGCAGGTACACGAGATACTGATGAACCGATATCCCGATCTAGGTGATTTTGATATCTATATGAGCGGCCCACCGGCGATGATCGAAGCATCAACACAGGCCTTTGTTACACAGGGGGCACATCTCGACCACATGTACTCTGATGCCTTTGAGTTCGCGAAAGACGTACTGGACAAAATCAAGCAGAGCGGCTGATCGGAATCATATTAGCTATCTGCGTCGCTTCACCGTCCGGCAACGCTATTCCGGACATGCCCTGTACCGGCAACTCTACCCCTTTTCGGTAACATTCCGCTGCTTTATCCGGCTCTTCCAGTTTCTCCAGCAGAGTTCCCAGTAAACGATACGCTTCCGCACTTGGCTGCAGATCAATACTGGCTTCGAGATAGCTACGCGCCTTACCCCATAGCTGGTTGCGCAAACTGATTTTCGCCAGGCTGAGTAACAGTACCGGGTCCTGCGGATGCTGCTCAAGCCAACGTTCGGCCAGTGTCTGCTGCGCAGGCGCATCCACACTTTGCATATCACCATACAGATAAACCAGACGCTGGTTCCAGCCTTCCCTGATCAGGGTAGCCAGCAACTGCCCGGCCTGCTCATGCTCACCCAGGCGCACCAGCTGCTCGATATAAACAGCCAGCAGACCTTCGTCCTGCTGCACCGGTGGCGGCAACTGTTTCCAACCCTTCTTGAGAGTCTCCAGGTCACTGGTTGATGAAAGCGCCAGCACCCGTTCCCGGTAGACCTTTACAGCCAGTTGCTGCCACTGGCGATCATCCAATACCTGACTACGGCGCAACTCGGGCAACAGGTCGCGCAACTGTTGCCAGTCCTGCTGTTGCACATAAAGCTGCATCAACAGCTGAAGTACCTGGCTGTTACGTGGCGCCGAGTTGCGCAGGCGGGTGAGCACCGTCTGCGCCTGCTCCAGTTGCGCGGCAGACAGCAGTATCTCTGCTCTCGTTAATGCAACGGTTATTTCTGCACCCGGGTTGCGTTGCCGGGCAAGCTCGAGGTAAGTATCGCGACGTCCATCAGCACCTGTCTGGCCGGCGACACGCGCTGCAGACAGGTAAGCCTGCAGTGGCGCGTTGTGCGATTTCACCACGCGCGCCAGGCGGCGTTCAGCACGCTCCAGCCGGCCTTCTGCCAGATCGATAACCGCTCCATTGAACAGACGCTGCAAACGCTGATTGTGACGCTGGCTTTCCCAGTGCTGTACCTTTGCCGGTACGTGCCACAAACCGGCGAGCAGGCGCAATCCAAGATACAGCACGCCCAGCAACACGAGCAATACCAGCAACGACGTCTCGACACTGTACTTTCCGTAACCCAGCAGTACATAGCCGGGATCCGGTAGTGCCACCAGGGCGACCGTCACCGAGGCGAGCAGTGCCATAAGCGCCAGCAGCAACCATTTCATGACTTGGTTTCCGCGTTGCGCTCAGGCGGTGACCGTTCTGTTTCCGTGGTCGGTGTATCAGAACCGGTAGCTTCAGGTACAACGGGTAACAGCGGCGGCTGCGCACTCACTTTCAACTGTTGGCGCAGCAGCTGCAGCGAGGCTGAGATATCGGGCAGTTTAGGCGCCACATCTATAGCGGATAACTGCTCAAGCTGCACCACAAAGTCATTGACCCGTGCGTCCTGAGCAGAAAAATAGGATTCCAGCCAGTCCGTGGATGTCATCAGCGTTGCGCGGTATTGAACGCTATCATCACGCAATAACGCCAGTCGCGCCGCAGACAGTTGCAGGCGCAGGTTCTCGCGCAGGAAATACTCGCGCTCGGGCGGCAACATCGGGCTAACCGGCTTGTCATGTTCGCGAACACGGAACAGATCGGACAGAACCGACCACAAAAGCGCCGGTAGTTCACGCCAGTCCTGCACCGTTATGTTGGTCCAGGAGCGTGCTACTTCAGTTTTTGCGGCCGGCTGGTACTTGCTACCCTGTACCACCAGCTCATCAATAGTTTCCGCCAAGGCGCTGAGCTTTGCCGAGATGCCGTCGACGTCCACAGGTTCAATCACGCGCAGGGATTCAAGCTCACGCGCAAGCTGCTCGCGCACATTTTGAAACTTCGGGTCTGCCAGCTCCTGTAAACGGTCATCCGCTGCCTGGAGTGCCTGTTGTGCCGTTTTCACATCGCTCTGTAGCTGCAAACGCTGGTTGGCGATACGCAGCAGGAACTCCACTTCAGCCAGACCCCAGCCCTGTTCACTGCGCCCCACCAGCGCCGCCAGCACACTGACCTGGTCAACAACACTTTGCTGTTCCTCCGCCAGTTTTTTCAGCCGGCCATCAATCTGCTGACGTTCGTTTCGCACCGTCTGGCCCACACTGTCCAGCGATGAACGCAGCGGCTCGATTCGATTTTCCATCCTGGTTTCTGTGCCCGCCTGTGCACCGGCCAGTTGTTGTAACTCATACCAGGAAAAATAAGCCGTGGCGGCCAGTCCGATCGACAGGCCCAGCGCCAGCAGCGATAAAACCAGGGGCGCTCTGGAAACTGGCCGCTCAGAGTTGGTTTGACTACTAGCCCGGGGCTGCTCGGGCTCGGCTTGCGGGTCTGTATCCGGTACGGTCAGGGGCTGTGATTCGCTCATAAGGGAAAGACTGGCTGATTCAATTTAAGTCTGTTACCGCATTGTACCTGAAGGGAGAAAAGCTACTAGCTAATGTGGTCTACCGCCGGGTCTTGCGAAGGCTCCGCCACGCCAGCAACTCATCCAGTACCGCCGAGTCGGTTGCGCTGTCCGCCACCAGCGGCGGCTTTTCAAAACCCAGCTGCCTGGCAGCTGCTGCAACACGTTCGCTGACAACCAGCAAGGATGTTGCCAACAATAATGATTTACCGGCAGATCCCAACATTTCGACAAGATTTTGCAGACTTTCGACACTATTAACCAGCACCACATCAATCATGCCGGAACGCCACTGAGCCAGCACCGCGCTATTGTCAGCTCGCGGGCGAACACGCCTGTAGGCTTCGACATACTCAACCCGGGCACCGCGTTCACGTAGCGTATTCGCCAGGAAGTCACGGCCGCCCCCACCGCGGAAAATGACACAGCGTTTACCATCCACCTGCTGCATGGGTGGCAATGCCAGCAGCCCTTCGCTGTCGAAGCGGTGCTCCGGCATCAGATCCGCCAGCAGACCAAAACGTTGCAGTTCCCCGGCTGAGCGCTTACCGATAACAGCGATGCGCACCGATTCTGGCCAGGTACGCTTTTCAAGAATCGCCGGCACGGCCATATTCACCGCATTGGCGCTGACGAAAAAAGCCCAGTCGAACGCATCCAGCCGTTCGCTGAAGCGCGCCACTGCCTGCGGGTCAGCTGGCCCGGTGATTTCCAGCACCGGGAAGCGAAGTGCCGTTCCACCCTGCTGTTCAATCAGCTCGCACAGTTTGCCAGCCTGCGCTGCAGGGCGCGTCACAAGCACACCAACCCCCTTCAGGGGAGCAGCACCCGATATCACCCCGGAGCCTCGCCATAGACTTCATCCAGTATCTGTTTCGCACCGCGGGATAACAGGTCTTCTGCCAGCACCCGGCCCAGCTCCTCGGCATCTTCCGGTTTACCGCTGATAACACCCTGCACCAGCTCTGTCCCGTCCGGTCGGCCAACCAGGGCACGCAACAGGATGACGCCGTGACTGATTTCCGAGTAGCCGGCAATGGGAACCTGGCAGCCACCCTGCAGTGCTTCGTTGAGCGCGCGCTCGGCAGAAATACGTATCGCTGTCTGCGCATCGTTCAGCTCTGCAACGAGTTCATGCAGACGGGCATCATCGTCACGAATCTCGATACCAATGGCACCCTGACCAATGGCCGGCAGGAACTGCTCCGGTGGCAGAAATTCGGTTATGCGCGCTTCCCAGCCCATGCGCTTCACCCCGGCCGCAGCCAGCATAATGGCATCGTATTCTCCGTTATCGAGCTTGGACAAGCGGGTGTTGACGTTGCCACGCAGATCCAGAATCTGCAGATCCGGGCGGCGCGCGCGTAACTGACTCTGGCGGCGCAGGCTGGAGGTCCCAAGCCTGGCGCCCTGGGGCAGTTCATCGATACTTGAACAGGTATTCGAAATCAGTACGTCGCGCGGGTCTTCGCGCGGCAGGACTGCCGCCAGGCACAGCCCCTGCGGAAATTCGACCGGGACATCTTTCATGGAATGAACCGCCAGATCAGCCCGTCCTTCCAGCATGCCGGTTTCCAGCTCCTTGACGAACAGGCCTTTGCCCCCAACCTTGGCCAATGGCGTATCGAGTATTTTATCGCCCTGTGTTGTCATAGTGAGTAGCTCGACATCCAGCTCCGGGTGACGTACAAGCAGTGCATCACGCACATGATTTGCCTGCCATAATGCCAGCGGGCTTTTGCGGGTAGCGATACGGAGTCTGGAATCAGTCATGCGAGCAGTCATATCCGGGGAATTGATCGGGGAGCATAGCGAGTGAGGTACAACAGACGCAAGTGGGCTGCGGTCAGCCTGGCAATAACGATGATAGCGGCTGCCACTGCATTATTCGCTGCGGGCATACCTTTGGCCCTCGATCTGATGCAGGCCGGACGCCAGGCGGAGCGTACCTGTGTGCCGCTGTTACTGGAATTTGCCGCTGACGACTGTGACTACTGCACCCTGCTTGAGGAGGAAGTTCTCAATCCAACCCTGCTTAACCGGGAGTATGAAAAGCGGGTCCTGATGCGAAAACTGGTACTGTACCGCGATATCAAGGTGCACGATTTTTCCGGCAAACCGGTTTACGCCTCGGATTTTGCCAACCGGTACAAGGTCTTCGTAACCCCTACGCTTCTGTTTGTCGACCGCCAGGGCAGGGAGCTGGCGGAGCGCATGGTTGGCGTGACCACGCTGGAATTCTATGGCGGTTACCTGGATCAGGCGCTGGACACAGCCCGGGAGAAATTGCGGAAACAAACGGGGTGTCGGTAAAACCTTATTGATCCTTCCTGGGCGTAATAGCTTTTCCTGGCGTCATGGGGGTTCAGAAACTAGACCGCACCCGTCTTGATGCGCTTGCGCACTTCAGGCAGCAGGCGGCGACTGACTTCAAGCCGCTCGTCTACACCATCCAGTACCACACAATGATGACCCTCGGCATCCTTCTCCAGTCCGCGAATCGCCGCAGGCGCAACCAGGGCATTGCGATGGATGCGCAAAAAACAACCCGTAAACTCCTCTTCCAGTGATTTAAGGGATTCCTCAATCAGAATCTGCTGGCCGGGGGAACGCACGGTAACGTACTTGTTGTCGGCCTGCAGATAGACCACTTCTGTCAGTGGAATCAACTCCAGATTACCACGGTTACGGGCACACAGGTGCGTCCGCCTGCCGCCAACCTCAGCCTGTTGCAACTCCTGTAACTGCGCCTGAGTGAGGCGCCTGGCCTTCTCCAGCGCCTGTTGCAGTCGCTCGGGATGTATGGGTTTCAGGAGATAGTCGACCGCCTGTGTTTCAAAAGCTTCCAGGGCATGATCACCGTAAGCGGTTGTAAACACCACCGCCGGAGGATTTTCCAGCTGAGTGAGGTGCCGTGCTGCCTCCAGCCCATCCATGCCGGGCATGCGTATATCCAGCAACACCAGGTCGGGTTGTAATTGCTGCACCTCTTGCAACGTTTGCTCTCCGTTGCCGGCTTCACCACATACATCACAGTCCAGCACCGCTTCAAGCAAGCGTACCAGCCGTTGCCTCGCCAGTGGTTCGTCGTCGACGACCAGACATTTCATTGCATTTTCTCCCGCGGAAAATACAGGGTGGTTTCAAACAGGTCGCCCACTTCCCTGAGCGCAACACCTGCCTGTGCACCAAACGCCAGCTGCAGACGCAAACGGATATTTTCCAGCGCAATCCTGTTGCCCCTGGGATGTTGCCCGGCCGTGTCCGGCGCACGTGGATTACAGACTGTTATGGAGACCCGGCGGCCCTCGGCCGTTCCGCAGATACTGATCCGGCCACCCTGCGGCAAGGGCTCCACACCGTGATAAACAGCATTCTCGAGTAATGGCTGAAGAATCAGGGACGGCACCAGTCGCTTGCGTGGAAGACGGTCTATATCCCACTCCACCTGCAAACGGTCACCCAGCCTCAAAGCTTCCATGCGCAGATAACCCTGCGCAACCTCCAGTTCATCCTCCAGTGTTACCCGCTCGGATGCATCGTGCAGCGAGATGCGAAACAAATCCGACAAATCCTGCACTGCCTGCTCGGCCCTGACCGGGTCACTACGCGTAAGCGATGCAATACTGTTCATGCTGTTGAACAGGAAATGCGGCCGAATACGCGCCTGCAAGGCCTGTACGCGTGCCTGTGCCTCGGCCTGTATTTTCTGGCGCCACTGGTGTTGGATGTACAGGTAACGCAACACCAGTGCGCTCAGAATGGCGCTGATCCCCAGGTTGCGAAACAGGAAGCCTGCGTGGCTGACACCGCCCGGTTGTGCCCGCAGACCGCTCAGCTGATAAGCCAGCTCGGTAATCACGGCTGTGGTCAGCAACAACAGCAGGTAACTGCTAAGGGCGGCCGCAGTGTTGCTGACGCGGGTCAGCATGGGTCGTGCAAGGCAGAGCACGGCGGCACTGCTGAGGGCGATCCACTGTACAAATAGTGAGGTAAGGCCCAGCGCGCTCCAGGGGTCATGATGGCTATTGGCCAGCACCAGAACGAAAGCCAGAAGTTCGGCGATCACCACCACTGCGAACACCATATGGATATCACAGAAACTGGGCAGGAACAGGGGCTCCTGCTGATCCCTTTTGCGGAGGGTAGTATACCTCTGGTTCACGGTGGCAGTCTGGCCCCCGATAGCTGGCCTCTCAATACTCATTCATTGAATATCGGCCGAGCACTGCAGGACTTTGAGGTATACTCTGCTGCTGTTTAACCTTACAAGATCAGTTATGACAGATAATTCCAGCAGTGACAAACCCTGGGGCGGTCGATTCACCGAGTCGACCGACGCTTTCGTTGAAGCTTTTACCGCTTCTGTGGAATTCGACCGGCGCCTGTACCGCTACGATATCCAGGGCTCACGTGCACACGCACGCATGCTGGAAAAAGTTAAGGTGATCAGCGCACGCGAGTGTGATGCCATCGTAAGCGGCCTGGATCAGATCGAAAAAGCGATCGAACAGGGCAACTTTGAATGGTCGGTCAGCCTGGAAGATGTGCACATGAACATTGAGGCACAACTGACAGCACTGATCGGAGAAGCGGGCAAAAAACTGCATACCGGCCGCTCGCGTAACGATCAGGTTGCAACCGACATGCGCCTTTATCTGCGCGATCAGATCAATGCAGTCTGCAAGGAACTGTTGCGTCTGCAAACCGGGCTGCTGGATCTCGCAGCGCGTGAAGTCGACACCCTGATGCCCGGTTTCACCCACCTTCAGGTTGCCATGCCGGTAAGTTTTGGTCACCACATGCTGGCCTGGTTCGAAAATCTGCAGCGAGATCGTGAACGCTTTGCGGACTGCCTCAAACGAGTCAATGTCATGCCACTGGGCGCCGCTGCACTTGCCGGTACCAGCTTCCCGATTGACCGGCACTACACAGCAGAACTGCTGGGTTTTGACACGCCCGCCGAAAATTCGCTGGATGCCGTCAGCGACCGGGACTTTGTAATCGAGTTCTGCAGCTGTGCTGCACTGCTACTCACCCACCTGTCGCGCTTTTCTGAAGAACTGATTCTGTGGGCATCGGCCCAGTTTGATTTTATAGACCTGCCGGACCGTTTCTGTACAGGATCCAGCATAATGCCGCAAAAGAAAAACCCGGACGTACCGGAGCTGGTGCGTGGCAAGTCAGGTCGCGTAACCGGCCACCTGGTCGGAATGTTAATGCTAATGAAAGGTCAGCCACTGGCTTACAACAAGGATAACCAGGAAGACAAGGAGCCCCTGTTCGATAGCGTGGATACCGTGCTGGGTTGCCTGCGCGCCTTTGCCGATATGATTCCGGCATTACAGGTCAAGGCCGACAATATGCGCCAGGCTGCCGCCAGCGGCTACTCCACAGCAACGGATCTGGCCGATTACCTGGTTCGCAAGGGAATGGCGTTTCGCGATGCACACGAAGTGGTCGGCAGGGCCGTGCGCCTGGGTATTGAGACCCGGCGCGATCTAGCGGATATGAGCCTGTCGGAGTTTAAGGATTTGTCAGAAGTGATTGATGATGACGTCTACGATGTGCTTTCCCTGGAAGGCTCGGTATCAGCGCGTGATCATTTCGGCGGCACGGCACCGAACCAGGTAAAAGCGGCTATCAAACGTGCCAGGAAGAGACTGAAAAACCTTCCAGGAAAGTGAGGTTTTCTAGGCAACCGAAGTGCCGACGCTTTCACTGGCTTCGTCGCGTACGGGCTCCAGAGTGCTTTGCGGTTTACCGAGATAGTAGCCCTGCACATAGTCTACGCCCAGACTGCGCACGCGCTGGTATACCTGCTCATTCTCGACAAATTCGGCGATGGTGCGCATACCCATACCACGGGCCACATCAACCAGTGCTTTTACAAACAACTGATCGGCACTGCTGTTATGAATATCGCGAATAAAGCTGCCGTCGATCTTCAGAATGTCAGCACGCAAATGCTTGAGGTAAGAGAAAGACGAGAATCCGACACCGAAATCATCAAGCGAAACCAGGCAGCCGAGCTGACGTATCTTCTGAAAAAATTCCATAGCAGTATTGATCTGTTCACAGGCTGCTGTCTCGGTGATTTCGAATGTGATCCTGCCAGGGTCCACACCCCCCTCACGAATCTCTTGCTCGATCAGGTCATACATATCCTGTCTGCCCACCGACAGGCCGGACAGGTTAACCGAGAATCCGACATTCGACATATCCGTCGGGAGATCTGCCAGACGTCGAATAGCCTTGGTAACCACCTGACGATCGACACGCTGAATCAGGCCAAACTGTTCTGCAGCAGGAATGAATTTCCCGGGCGCTATCAGGGCGCCATTGTCATCGAGCATGCGCACCAGAACTTCGTAGTGATGCACCTGAGTGCTGGACACTGAAACAATAGGCTGAAATACCAGGTGCAGGTTGTCTTTCTCCAATGCCTCCAGGAGACGGTCTTTCCATACCAGCTGGTTGTCCATACGCTCACGCATCATGTCGGTCTCGTTATACCTGTGAACGCGGTTACGACCACCGGACTTTGCTACACTCATGGCGGCATCCGCCTTGGCCATCAATTCAACAGGCACCTTGCCCTGATGCGGGAAAGTAACCATGCCTACGCTGGCCGAGATGTTCAGCGTCCGGCCACCGTAACGCGGTTTCAGTTCGTTTATGCGCTCCAGCAACTGGGCTGCCTTTTCAAATCCCTGGTCCTCACTCATGGCCGAATAGGCAACAGCGAATTCATCACCACTGATGCGGGCGAGAAAATCCTGGTCACGCGACGCGCGCTTGAGCAACCCGGCCACCTGTACGATAATCTGGTCTCCCGCTGCATGGCCCGCTGTATCGTTCACCAGCTTCAAATGGTCTATGTCAATCAGCAACAGTACACCGTACTGGCCGTGACGTTCCACGCGGCGAATTTCGTGATTCAGATCTTCCACAAAACGGCGTCGGTTGGAAAGCCCGGTAAGGTGGTCCTGGTTGGCCAGAACCACCATGCGTTTTTCATCCTGCTTGAGCTTGGTGATATCACTTGCTGTACCGCGATAACCCATGAGGTTTTTATTACTGTGCACCGGTACACCGTTTAAACGCAGACAATGCTGGTCTGCATTGGGCGAGCGCACCCATATCTCTATATTCTTGAACTTGCACTGCTTCTTGCCATCCGGGCGCAACGCTGCCATCAGCTCGCCAAGACTGCTCCCGGGGAAAGCCTCTGCCGGGGTACGCCCCAGCAAGTTCTCCGCCGACATATCCAGGGTTTCGGAAACACTGCTGGAAACAAACGTGAAGTGCCCTCTTCGATCAGTCTCCCACAACCAGTCCGACGAGCTGCCTGCAAAATCCCGAAATCTTTGACGACTGCGTTTCAATTCGCCCTGGGAGGAATTAAGTGCCCCGAGCATAGTGTTAAGCGAAGTGCCCAACTGGCCAAGTTCATCGTTACGCTTTACCGACACTTTGTGACTCATATCGCCATTGGCAATAGCATGGGTGGCGCGTGCCAGCAACTGAATAGGCCGGGTCAGTATGTGCCTGCTGATGCTTATGCCAAACACGGCTGTAAGCAACAGAATGAGTACCGAGAAGTACAACGCATTTTGACCCAGCCTGATATAGGGTACCCAGTAAGCCGAATGTTTGGCCGCCAACAGAACCTTTACTGATTGTTCGCTGCTACCAACCCGATGTAGTGCCGGAAGCAGCCGGAAACTGAAACGTTCGTTTTCAACCTTGAATTCACCGTTGCCCGCCGACCCGCTATAACTGTTTATCTGGTTCAGTGCTGGCTGCAGCACCTTGATGCTGCTCGCCAGTAACTGATTACCGTTGAAGATAGCCATATCGGCATTCACCAGCTGGCGCAAATCCTGCAGGTCCTCCTGGCCAAAACGTTTACCGACCAGCAGGGCGCCGATTCGCCCACCCAGTGGACTTTCGATTGGAATCGCAACCAGCTGCAACCAGCTGTCATACAACAGCGCGTTACCGAAGCTGACCGGCTCGCCCTGGGTTAAGCCACGAATCAAACCGGCCAGAATTGGAGAGCTCAATACCTGCGGCGAGGTATAGTGGGGTTTGTTGCCGGCACCGGCTACGCCACCGGGCCCGGTATCGAGATAGATGGCCATGAAGTCTGAGCCCGGACGCGGAAACAGATCGTCCAGCATCCCGCGAACCGTAGCAATATCTCCGGTAAGAGATGCGGCTATAAGGCTTGGCTCGTCACGCACACTGCGAGCGACTGTAAGCAGGTTATCGAAACGGTTACCCTGTGCCTGTACAAATACAGTCTGTGCACGTTCCAGGTCATTCTTGATGCTGTCCGTCACGTGGTCCCGTACCAGAAGATAAGACGCACCGGCGACACCGAACAACACCAGCAGAACCAGTGAAATAATGAACAGCGTATTTTTCTGTTCAATATTCATACAGGCACCCTACTGCTCACTCTCCTGGTAGAGTTCCGCTATATCCGTCCGGGAACCGAGTTTCCCGGCGCCACTACCACCACCGCGGGAAAGCACGGTCAGTTTCAGGGGGACCGGTGAAGTCATGGCGGTAACCGGTATCCACCGGGTCTTGCCGGCTGCCGAAGCCAGGCGAAGTTTCCACTCCCCCGGTGCAAGCCCCACAAACTGGAACTGGTGCCCGGGCTGTACCATTTGCAGATAGGGCGTATCGACCACTTCAATGCGCGCATAACTCTTGCTGTGAATGCGGCAGAAAAAGTGTGTGGTTCCGGGCTGTTTCAATACCAGTGACTGTTGCGATGACTGATCGGATACCTTTCCCAGTCGTAAGGACACGGGTTCGCCGGGTGACAGGGAAAACAGTTCGTGGAACACGTCATCGCGATTTATAAATTTAATACGGTCACCTTTTTGCACCGTTATGAACGCCGGACGCATGCGATTTTCAATAACTTCCACCCGCTCCACACGGGGACGCCTGTGTGCCACCCGCTGCCCTTTGCCAGGTAGCAGGGCAACGGAAACCGGATAGGTCTGCGTACTGCTGTCAGGATCAAACATACCCTGATACTCGACCACAACCGTACCTCTGACCTCGGCACACTCAACTGTCTGAATGCAGGCACAAAACACTGCCAGGGCAATTTGAATTTGAATAGTCAGATTGGGCATCACTCAACCGGTCAGCAGCCTGTTTTTGTACTCAATATTCCGGTCTTAGGCTTATCGGCACCCAGTGTGATTTAATTAGCAGGGTGAACGGGAATCAACAGTCCGACAGCCTGGAACAGCTGCGCCGGCAACTGGCAGCATTTGCCGACAAGCGCGACTGGCAGAAATTTCACTCGCCCAAAAACCTGTGCATGGCCCTGATCGCCGAAGCGGCTGAGTTAGTTGAAATATTTCAATGGCTTACCGAAGAGCAGAGCTGGCAGCTCGAAGCCGAGAAAAAACAGGATGTCAGCCAGGAACTAGCTGATATCCTGATTTACCTGATCCGTACAGCGGATCAACTGGATATCGATCTAATCGCCTCCGCACTGAACAAGATCAAAATCAACGAACAACGCTATCCTGTTGATAAAGTTCACGGGAAAGCCATGCGCGCCGAAGAATACGACTAGCAAGCCGTCAATCCCGGCCTGTGAACAGCAACACACTCCTTATAAAGATCCGGTCACAGATTCCGATACACAGACAGGTAGCGGTAAAGCAGAAAACACCTGTTCTGGAGTATCAACCCGATGACGGAAAATTTTTCCCAAAAGCATGCCCTGGCGATTGTAAATAACAGCCCCTTCCCCGTTCTGGTAATGGACACACAGGGCCGTGTCTGCAGCTACAACCCGGCTTTCGAGCAACTGGTAGGACGAGTTCAGGCGAGTGATCTGCAGGGTCGTGAAATCGAGAGGCTGGCTAATCATCCGGTACGGGCACTGCTGTGCAGGGACAAATTCATTTGCTGGACTGACCGCAACGATACCAAACACCATTTCGAGATCCACTCTATCGAAATGCCAGGCGAGGACTGTGGGCATGCCCGCCTGTTTATCGATATCAGCAAACAGGTTGAGCTGGAGCAGGCACACGCGACGCTGAGCGACGAACTCAAACAACACATCCTTACCGACACTGTCACCGGTTTATTGAACTGGCGAGGCATCATGCTGGCGCTGGAACCCCAGGTCGCCCGGTCGAGACGCTATAACAGCGCGATGTCTGTCATCATGATGGAAGTGCACTGCGAGGGTGATAAAGAGCGGCTACTGCTAGACACCGCCCGGCTTCTGAAAGACCAGCTGCGCTGGGCAGACCTGATAGGCTGTAACGAGCTTCATGAGCTCGTACTGGTACTGCCTGAAACAACGGCAGAATCGGCAATACAGCTAGCAGACAAACTCGAGCGACTGCTTGCGGAAATGGGCGATGGGTTGCACGGCCAGAGCCTGTCAACCTGTTACGGTGTCACTGGCTGGCGTAGACAGGATAATGCCAGCACGCTACTCAAACGTGCCAGCATGGCATTGGCAGAGGCCCGCTCCCGTCAGGGTAAGCACTCCATCGCTTTGTAGCGGCAGGTATCTGCGTGGCTACCTCCCGTAAACAGACTCCGGATTCTCAACGCGCGTCGCGCGCAAGTGATGCAGAACAACGCATTGTAAAAGCGGATTTCAGTCGCCGTAAAAAAAGCGGTATTGAAATCGACGCGCTCGAGTTACGCGCCGTCAAACGTCGCTTCCTGGCACTGAACAAGGATCGCCTGCATCGGGTGCAGGATTCCCTGCAGACACGCCAGCGTATCTTTATCCAGCTACTGCCCCTGCTGTTTCACATCAATCACCCGATGCTGCCGGGTTACCTGTCAAACAAGACGCCGTGTGGAATCTCAGACTATATGCCAGGTAAGCGCTGCATCCAGTCAGCGCGAAAACTGGCGAAAAGTTTCAGCTACCAGCGCCGTGCCCAGCGACGCTATTCGATCCACGGAATATACCTTATGGGCAGTACCGGCACGATTGCCTATTCGAAGTCCAGCGACTTCGATATCTGGATCTGCCATCGTCCCGGGTTGTCTGAAGCGGACATTGCCACCTTGCAGGAAAAAGCTGCCGGCGTTCAGAGTTGGGCAGAATCGCTGGGCCTGGAAGTTCATTTTTTCTTCATGGATGACATTTCTTTCCGCCAGCAGGAACATCAGCAGTTAAGCAATGAAAACGCCGGCAGCTCCCAGCACCACCTGTTACTGGATGAATTTTACCGAACCGGACTACTGGTTGCGGGGCGTTACCCGGTCTGGTGGCTGGTCCCGGTAGAACATGAAAAGGACTACGATGCCTATGTCGACAAGCTCATTGCCAATCGCTTTGTCAAGGCAATTGACATTGTGGATTTCGGAGGTCTGTCGCACCTTCCTAAAGAGGAATTTTTCGGTGCCACGCTCTGGCAGCTCTACAAGGCGGTCGACTCCCCGTATAAGTCCATCCTCAAGATCCTTTTGATGGAAGCCTACGCAAACCAGTATCCGGATATCGAAATGCTGGCTATACGTTTTAAAAAATCGGTTCACAATGCCGAAGCCCAGCTGGACCAGCTTGATCCTTACGTCATGATGTGCAATACGGTTGAGGAGTACCTGTTTTCGCGCAGGGAACTGGAACGGCTTGATCTGGCCAGGCGTTGCTTTTATTTCAAAGTCAATGAGCCGATGAGCAAACCCGACAAGGGACGCGAACAGTCCTGGCGGCGGGAGGCCATTCGTGAACTTGTCGAGACCTGGGGCTGGAGCCAGGCTAAACTGGCGTCACTGGACCAGCGCAGGCAATGGAAGATCAAACGCGTACTGGAAGAACGTCATATGCTGGTGGAAGAATTGACACAGAGCTATCGGGCCCTTTCGCATTTCGGGCGTGACCAGGACAGCGCCGTGGCCATCAAATCAGCAGACCTAAATCTGCTGGGGCGTAAACTCTACGTCGCCTTCGAGCGCAAGGCCGGCAAAGTCGAGATGATCAATCCAGGCGTTTCCAAGGACCTTTCCGAGGAACGCCTGTCGCTGCACCACATCGATGAGAACCAGCGCGGCTGGGCCATCTACAGGGGCAACGTTCTGGCCAGAGACGCAGCTGAACATACGCCGTTGAAGCGCACCAGCAGCCTGCTGGAATTGCTTGCCTGGTGCCATTTCAACGGACTGATAAATCGCAATCCGTCAACAATCAGCGTTCAACCGCCTGATTGCGACCTTAGTCAGTGGGAATTGCGCTGTGTTCTGGATTGCCTGCAGCAAATGTTTCCCAATGGGGGTACGCCGGACAGCAATATGCAATCACTTGCTGACCAGGCAACCATCCGGCAGGCAGGACTGTTTATCAATCTGGCACACGACCCGATGTCGAAGCTTACCCGTACCGGCATGCACCTGGTCAGCGAACGGATTGATCCCTTGAGTTACGGTGGCCAGTGGGAGAACCTTGCGACCGGATTCGAAATGGTTGCCGTAACCTCGTGGGGGGAAGTTCTGACCTTCCGCTACACTGGTCCCGCTGCACTACTCGACTGCCTGTGTGACTACTTTGCCTGGTTACCGGTCACCCGGGGCAAGTTACTACCGCCGGTTCCCTGCTTTAGTTTTTCTTCTTCCCGCGGTGCCATTATAGCGCGCCGCCTGGAAACACTTTTTAATGAACTCAGTGAATTTTTCTACCGCAACTACTGGCGCAAACATGCCCGCTATGCATTGCGTATTGGACAGAATTACTACGTGTTGCAATGTGAGCATGAGGTGCCGCGCTATCACGAACTGGAATCGTATACCGCTCTATTGAATTATCTCGGTCAGCCGCAAGCTGCATTCAGCCCTATACGGATGGACAAGCAGATGCTGGACGACTCCCCGCTGGGTCTGGTGCTGGAGCAGAATCGCGAAGGCGTACTACAGATGTTCTACCAGGTAAGCGGCGGCCGCGCCCAAGTCTACATTCTGGATGAGCGTGGTTCATTGTTCCACCAGCGCGTTGCATTTCATGACCGGCATACGCTGCTGGGCCAGTTTCAGAACTTCCTGGACTCCATGCGCTATCGTTTAAGTAACATGAATGTACCCAACGGCCTGCGTGAAAATGAAAACTTCTTGTACTACCAGATCAATCGCAACAACCAGGACCAGTATGTGCTCGACCCTGTCAGGATTACGCCTGCCTCAGGCCCGTTCCGCTATATGGATGTGCAGATAATCGGCGATCTTGAGGATGAGCAGCACAGCTCATTCAGCATATTTTGTGGAAATCGTGAGTTCTCTGCACTGGAATTCGGCAAATCGCTCTTTGGCAAAGTGGCCGAATACATTACCCGCAGGAGAAACAGTGGCAGCAGCTACCCGATATACATCACCGACATTGATGTAAACCCTACCATGCTTTTGAACGGGAACCCTGGTGGCGTACAGTCAGTCCATTTCCTGAACTACAAGAAACGAATTGAAAGCCTGCTGAACGAGGCGCTCCAAAACGGCAACAACAACTAACCCCTACTCTGCAACACGCACCCGTTCCAGAATTTCGCGGATAGCGGACTCCCAATGGTCGAACCGCAACTGCAGTTCCGGGCTGGAATAGAAGGGTCGTAAATGCTTGAAGCTTGAAGCCAGCAGCAGCGTTTCACCCTTTTCTGCAAATATTGAAATTTTCAGCGGCAGGTAGGGTATCAGGTCCGGGTGCTGGTCACTGACTGCGAGCAACTCGTCGAGATCGCCAAAAAACACCACCCGGTACTTGTCCGTCTTGTAGCCAGACTTTGTCAGGCCAATATCGACACGCTGCACCCGGGAGACCTTGAAACCGCTTTCACCAATCGATTGCTGCAGCACCGACATGGCTTCCGGAAAAGGAAGCTGTGAACGGACCATAAACAGATCCTGGGCAACCAGGGCTGGTGACACTGACATTATCAATATCAGGAGAAATTTCTTCACAGCGTGGCATCCTCCATGATTTCCGCATAGAGATCGTGCATCTGTTCACAGTAATGGTCCAGTTCACTGTTGTTGAACAGGCGACTTAGATTTCTTGGGTTAATACTCATCACCTGCACACCGTGCTCCGTTTCGACCAGCGTGATTCGACAGGGCAGGAACAGGCCCACCCTGGGATCGATAGTGAGCGCATCATTGAGAAAAGCAAAATTACAGAAATAGAGCATGACCCTGCGCGTGTCCTCCTTGCCTTCGGCTGCCAGCCCCTCATCCAGGTACTGTTCCCGAATAACACGAAAGTTGCGGCCCACCACTGCCTGTTTGAGGTTTTCCAGCGTCTGTTCCAGGCTGTACTCGGACTCAAACATGATAACCGGCTCCAGACCGGTATCATCCTCTGGCAGGACATCCATGTTCAGGGTACGCAGGTAGGCAACCAGATCGTCGGCATCCGCGTCGTTCAGACCAAGCGCCTTTATCGAAGGCATAGGCGTTCCCTCGCGCCCCCGCAACAGGCTTGCCTTCAACATGGCATCGCTGACAGATTTCTGGAACCCGGGATTATCCAGCGCCGGCGCCGCCACAGGCGCATCCCTGGGACGAGAAAAGGTTACACCGGTACCGATACCACCGTGGCCTTTCTCACCATGGCAACCTGTACAATGCCTGACGTACAACGCCTTGCCACGCCCGGAATCTCCACTCAGTGGATCACTGTTATAAACGGGAAGTACCTGCCAGGACCAGCCGCGGATATACGCGATAACAGCATCAACTTCGGCATCACTCAAAGTTGGGAACGCCGGCATGACACGCCCGGGACGACCATTGCGCAATGTGTTGCGCAGATAATCATCACTGGCGACGGCTAGAAAATCCGGCAGGTTAAGCGGTATACCTACACCGCCGTCGCCATCGGCACCATGACAAACAGCACAATTCTGCCGATAGAGAATGGCGCCTTCACTGCTCCCGGCCACGGATACCCCGGACACCATCAGGGTTGTTAAAACCATTAGGACTGCACGTAATTTCATAGTGCTCTATTCTGCACGATAGCGTGTTCGGACGACCTTGATGTGTATCAAACAAGTTGCCCAGTGATCCAGCGCCTCAGACTCTCCAGCTGCGGGGGACACAGGCTATGTTCCATTGTGTAGGTATGGAAATCCACATGATAGCCCTGCTCCTCCAGCATCGCGCGGGAGCGCTCTGCCGCAACAAACGGCACCACCGGGTCCTGTTCCCCATGATCCATGCGGATTGTCAGAAGGGAGGGATCAGCGCGTTTTTCCTCGGCCAGAAGATCTGCCAGCGGCAGATAGGCCGACAGTGCCAGTACACCGGCCAGCGGCCCCGCAAAGCGAAGAGCCGTATGCAGGGCAACTGCACCACCTTGCGAGAAACCGGCTAACAGGATTCTGTCACTGGACAGGCCCCGCTCACGTTCTCGCAGAATCAGCGACAACAGGTGCTGCTGTGCCTGCTCGATACCCTGCCTGTCTTCACCCTGGCTAAAAGCAAGATCATAAATATCATACCAGGCACGCATAACCATGCCGTTATTGAGCGTAACAGGACGCCGCGGTGCGTGCGGCAGTACAAACCGTGCGCCCAACTCATCCGCCAGACCCCATTGGCGTATTAGCGGTACAAAATCGTTACCATCAGCGCCCAGGCCATGCAGCCAGATCACCGCACAACTTGCCGCTTGTCGAGGTTCTATTTCCAGCATCTCCAGCATCAGAAATCCTTTTAGCTGCACGCATGGTACCCGTTCACCGGCTTGCCGGCACGCGCAGCATTCTGCCGGAATTTGGGCTTTTGGCTCCGGCTTCGTATACTCGCAGCAAACACACGATCGGGAAAAGACCATGAAACCCTGTTGGGCACAATACCTGCTTTGGCTGATTATCACTCTGGCAGGCGCAGGCACCGCGCTGTCCGGCTGCGGCCAGGACGGACCGCTGTACCTTCCGGAGGACACCGAGCCTCAGGAAGAAAAAGACAAGCAATAGTGGATTATTTCGATTATCAGAATAGCCGCCTGCTGGCTGAGCAGGTCGATGTACAGCAGCTGGCCGCAACACATGGCACGCCGCTCTACGTGTATTCCCGCGCCACGCTGGAACGCCACTGGAAGGCGTTCGACCAGGCACTGGGTGACCATCCGCACCTGGTCTGTTATGCCGTCAAGGCCAATTCGAATCTGGCGGTTCTCGCATTACTGGCAAGACTGGGTTCGGGCTTTGATATCGTTTCCGGCGGCGAACTTGCGCGGGTATTACGTGCCGGCGGCGACCCGGAGAAAGTTGTCTTTTCCGGCGTCGGCAAGAGCGCGGCAGAAATGGAGCTGGCGCTGGGAGCAGGCATCCGCTGCTTCAATGTTGAATCGAGCGATGAACTGACACGCCTGGATGATGTGGCCCGTGCCCACGGCACAGTGGCACCGGTCTCGTTACGCATAAACCCGGATGTGGACGCGCATACCCACCCGTATATTTCGACCGGCCTGAAGGAGAATAAATTCGGGATCAGCGTGGAAGCTGCTTTTGATACATTCCGGCAAGCTGCCGACGCCAGTAATCTCAGGGTGGAGGGCATGGATTGTCACATCGGCTCACAGCTCACCGAGATTTCCCCCTTTGTCGATGCGCTGGACCGGCTACTCGAACTCGTCGATCGCCTTGAAGCACAGGGTATCGGGATTCATCACCTTGACCTTGGTGGCGGACTCGGTGTGCAGTACCACAATGAGCAGCCCCCGTCACCGCAGGAGTACGTACGCCCCCTGGTGGCCCGCCTGGCAGGCATCGACAAGGAAATACTGATCGAGCCCGGACGCGCCATTGCAGCCAATGCAGGTATCCTGGTAACGGAAGTACAGTATCTCAAAGAGAGCGCGGACAAGAATTTCGCCATCGTTGACGCGGCCATGAACGACCTGATCCGACCTGCACTATACGGAGCCTGGCAGGATATTATCCCGGTCTTGCCCCATGGTGGTGAGACACACAGCTGGGAAATTGTGGGCCCCGTTTGTGAAACCGGTGACTTTCTCGGCAAGGACAGGGTAATGGCTCTGCGACAGGGTGATCTGCTCGCGGTGCGCTCAGCAGGTGCTTACAGCTTTACCATGAGCTCCAATTACAACAGCCGGCCCCGGGCTGCCGAAATACTGGTGGACGGCTCAGATGCGTACGTCGTCCGCACCCGCGAAACTATTGACAGCCTGTTCGAGGCCGAATCAATCCCCGCCTTTTAGATCCTGGTATGGAACGGATTCCGGAACCTGAGCTCATGGTTGACCCCGAACAGGTGCTGGCCTATGCGCGTGCCGACTTCAGCAAACCACACAACCTCTTCATTGACCTGATCATACAGCGCTTCGGTCCCTCGCTTTCCGGAACAGTTCTGGATCTCGGCTGTGGACCAGGCGACATCTGCCGGCGTTTTGCGCGGCGCTTTCCGAACTGCCGGATTCATGGTGTCGATGCCTCTGCCGCCATGCTGGAGCTGGCAATAACGGACACCAGAGACCAGTCGCTGGATGGATGTATTACCTATATTCCTGCCCATCTGCCGAAGGCGTCGCTACCACTGAAACACTACGATATATTGGTATCCAACAGCCTGCTGCACCACCTTGAGGATCCGGCAGGTCTGTGGAAGAGCATCGTCAACTATGGCCGGACGGGCACCATGGTTTTCGTTATGGATCTGCTACGCCCTGAAAATTGCGAACGAGCCAGGCAGCTGCAAAAGGAATATGCAGGGAACGAACCCGAAGTGTTACAGAAGGATTTTTTTAACTCGCTGCTGGCCGCATACCGCCCCGGCGAAGTAAGAGAACAGCTGGCACAACACGGGCTGGATCAACTCCGGATTGAAGTGGTTAGTGACAGACATTTTATTGCATACGGCTTTCTATAAAATGCCATCACGCAGCTTCCAGACAGGCTGCCCCGATTCATCTATCAGGCCACGCACCCGTAGCCACCGGGAAGCATCGCCAGCATCCCTTTCGAACCAGGCACGTGCCGAGCCCAGGCGAAAACTGTAACCCCAGGCATCCATATCCTGCATCAGTCGATCGCGTCCCACCGACGGCAGGTATCCTGCCAACAAAATCTGCAGGTAGCACACGCCGTTTTCTTCGTCATAATCACCACCGGCGTCAGTATGCAGGCCCTTACGTCGTTCGGGCGTCATGCATACATAATGACAGGCTTCGTGCAGTATGGAATGAATGGGTGTGTCGGCACGCACCAGAAGTCTGTTTTCAATCAGGCCGGCTTCCTCGTCTCCCCAGAAGCTACCTGGAATAGCGGTGTCAGTCTCGACCTGCTCACACAGCAGGCCGTACTTCTCCAGCAAGCCGGTCATAACCGGCAGGCCAATCAGTGCCAGGCGCAGCACATCCTCTACCTGCTTGACCAACTCGTTACTCATGGCATCGTGCGTCAGCAAACCGAAATCTAAAAGGGAATTTCCATAGCGTGAATTCTGATCGGCTTAAGCAGCGCTTGCAAATTACCCGGTACTCCGTACCCTTCCGTCATGGAGCTGTTATTCAGCAAAATGCATGGGCTAGGCAATGACTTCGTGGTTATAGACGCGATTAACCAGTCAGTTGACCTGACTTCAGCGCAGGTTCGCCACATCGCCGACCGCCGGATGGGTGTCGGCTGTGACCAGCTGCTGCTGGTAGAACGCTCCAGGCAGGCCGATACCGAATTCCGCTACCGGATTTTCAATGCCAACGGGAGTGAAGCGGAACAGTGCGGCAACGGGGCACGTTGTTTTGCCCGATTCGTGCGGGACAAGGGACTCACAGGCGCAAGCAGAATTCCGGTGCAAAGCCCGGCGGGCCGAATTGAGCTGATCATAGAGGATGATGATCGGATTACTGTCGATATGGGCGCCCCTCTCCTCGAGCCGGAGGATATCCCGTTTCAGGCGATGGTACGCGCACCCCTTTACGCCCTCGCTGTAGCAGGTGAAACAATAGAACTCGGCGCCGTGTCCATGGGTAATCCCCATGCAGTGCTGGAAGTCCCGCATATCGATAGTGCGCCGGTGGCAAAGCTTGGGCCACAAATAGAAGCACATTCACGCTTCCCCAATCACGTCAACGTAGGCTTTATGGAAATCGTAGATCGTGGCCGTATTCGCCTGCGTGTGTTCGAACGTGGGGTAGGAGAAACACTGGCCTGCGGTTCGGGCGCCTGCGCTGCGGTCGTGGTGGGCAGGATCCAGGGTGAACTGGATGAAACGGTAACCGTCGAACTACGCGGCGGTGATCTTGTGGTAAGCTGGGCAGGCGAAAACAGTCCGGTACTGATGACAGGGCCTGCCACCTTTGTTTATGATGGGAAAATACTAATATGACCACGACGGCCAATGCTGAAACCCGGCTCAATGAGCCCGACGCCGAACAGGTTTCCGAATTTCTGAAACAACATCCCCACTTCCTCGGCGAACATCCCGAACTGCTCACCGAAATCCAGTTAAGTCACTCCAGCGGTTCCGCCACCTCGTTAATCGAACGCCAGGTCCAGGTACTGCGTGACCAGAACCAGGGCCTGAAAACCAAACTGATGGAACTGGTCGATGTCGCACGCGATAACGACCGGCTTAATGAGCGTATGCACCAGATGACCCTGGATCTTCTGCAGGCAGGCTCGCTGACCGATTTGCTGGATACCCTGGAAAACCATCTGCGCAATGAATTCAGCGCCGACACCATTACCCTGCATCTTCCCGGGCTGGACGAAGTTCGCCAGCGGGAGACCGGCGCGGCCGATCTTGTTGTTGACGATACATTAATAGCCCTGTTTCCCGGCCCATTCTCCGAAGACAAACCCCAGTGTGGCCGCCTCAGGCAGGATCAGCTGGATTTTCTTTTCCAGGACCAGGCTGCAGCAATCGAGTCAGCCGCTGTCATTCCGCTGGGCACACGTGCGGAGGCCGGCCTGCTCTCCATTGGCAGCCGTGAAGTAAACCGTTTCAGTTCCAGTATGGGCACGCTGTTTCTGAGCCATCTTGGGGCACTGCTGGCGCGCCTTCTGAACATACACCGCTGTCCCTGACCAGAACCCGTGCAACCAGACGAGTTAGCACGCTTAACCGAGTTCGAAAGTCACCTGCGTGACGAAAGGCAGCTGTCACCTCATACCCGGAGTAATTACCGTCGCGACCTTCTGTCCGTGGTTCGGTTTTGCGATGAACAGGGTATTTCACGCTGGCCGGAACTGACTCCACAGCAGGTGCGTACCTTCGCCGCGCAGGTCCACCGACAGGGTTTGGGAGGTCGCAGCATCCAGCGCAAGCTGTCGGCGCTGCGCAGCTTCTGCCGCTACCTTATCAGGCAAAGTGCATTGAGCAATAACCCCGCGCAGGACATCCGCGCCCCCAGAGCACCGCGCAAGCTGCCCCATAGCCTGGACGTAGACCGTATCCAGCACCTGCTGGACGGCAAGCCTAATGACTGGCTGACACAACGCGATCTGGCGATCATGGAGCTGATGTATTCCTCCGGCCTGCGCCTGGCCGAGCTGGTGAACATGGACCTGCAGCAACTCGACCTCCGGCAAGGCGAAGCACGGGTACTGGGTAAAGGCCGCAAAACCCGTATTGTCCCCATTGGGCAAAAAGCCAGGGATGTATTGCAGGCATGGCTGACAACTCGTGCGATTCACTGCACCGAAGGTGAGTCCGCAGTGTTCATCAACCGCTCCGGCACCCGTCTCAGCCCGCGCAGCGTGCAGCAACGCATGCGCCGCTGGGCGCAGCAGCAGGGCCTGGACAGCCGCCTGCACCCGCACGCCCTGCGCCATTCCTTTGCTACGCATGTACTTGAATCCAGTGGCGACCTGCGCGCCGTTCAGGAACTGCTGGGCCACGCCAACCTGAGCACCACCCAGATCTACACCCATCTCGATTTTCAGCGTCTCGCCGAGGTCTACGACAAGGCACACCCACGCGCGCGCAAATCCGGAAAAAGCTCTTAACCGCTGCAGGTTTCAGGTATTGGCCTGAATCCGGCAGCTGTCTTGGTGTACAATTTCGGCCCCGAATTAAATTCAGGATCTGGTGTGGAACAATATCGTGGGACAACCATTCTTTCCGTACGTCGCAATGGCCGTGTCGTGGTCGGCGGCGATGGACAGGTATCCATGGGTAACACCGTGATGAAGGGCAATGCGCGCAAGGTGCGTACGCTGTATCACGGCAAGGTCCTGGCCGGATTTGCGGGTGGTACGGCCGATGCCTTCACCCTGTTTGAACGTTTCGAGGCCAAGCTTGAAAAACACCAGGGGCATCTGGTGCGCTCCGCAGTGGAACTGGCCAAGGACTGGCGAACCGATCGTATGTTACGCCGGCTGGAAGCTCTGCTGGTGGTTGCCGACAAAGTAAGTTCGTTGATCATTACCGGTAACGGTGACGTCATAGAGCCGGAAGACTGCCTGATGGCAATTGGCTCCGGCGGCCCGTTTGCCCAGTCCGCGGCACGCGCCATGCTGGATACAACTGAACTCGACGCGCGTAGCATTGTCGAGAAAGGCTTGGAGATCGCCGCCAGCATTTGCGTCTATACCAACCATAACCTGACCCTGGAAGAACTCGAGTGCTAGCCCGCATGCCTCACCACTCTCCCATGTGAACTGACCAGCTGAAAATCTCTTATGTCCGAAATGACTCCACGCGAAATTGTCCAGGAACTGGACAAGCACATCATAGGCCAGGACGACGCCAAGCGCGCCGTCGCCATTGCATTGCGCAACCGCTGGCGCCGGCAGCAGGTGGATGAACCACTGCGCGGCGAAATCACGCCCAAGAATATCCTGATGATTGGCCCTACCGGGGTCGGCAAAACCGAGATTGCCCGACGCCTGGCAAAACTGGCCAATGCACCGTTCATAAAGGTGGAAGCCACCAAGTTCACCGAAGTCGGTTATGTCGGTCGGGATGTAGAGTCAATTATTCGTGACCTGGTAGATGTCGGAATCAAGATGACACGCGAAGAGGAAATGGCCAAGGTGAGGCATCGTGCCGAAGATGCCGCCGAAGAGCGCATTCTCGATGCGCTGCTTCCCAGAGCGCACAGTACGGGTTTCGAAGCCGCAGCTGACGAGCCAGACGACAGAGATACCCGGCAGAAATTCCGCAAAATGCTGCGTGAAGGCCGGCTGGATGATAAGGAAATTGAAGTCGAAGTCTCGGCTACACCGGTCGGCGTAGAAATCATGGCGCCACCGGGAATGGAAGAAATGACCAATCAGTTGCAGGGCATGTTCCAGAACTTTGGTGGTGGCCGCACAAAAAATCGCAAACTGCGCGTCGCTGATGCCTTCAAGGTGCTGAGCGATGAAGAAGCCGGAAAAATGATCAACGAAGAGGAGTTGAAACTCAGCGCCTTGAGCAGAGTGGAGCAAAACGGCATTGTATTTATCGATGAAATTGACAAGGTCACACAACGCAGCGAACAGGGTAGCAGCCCCGGTGTCTCGCGCGAAGGGGTACAACGGGATCTGTTGCCTTTGGTGGAAGGCAGTACGGTGACCACCAAACACGGTATGGTGAAAACCGACCACATCCTGTTTATTGCGTCAGGTGCGTTCCATATGTCAAAGCCCTCGGACCTTATTCCCGAGTTGCAGGGCCGCATGCCCATTCGGGTAGAACTCCAGGCGCTGGGTGTAAAGGAATTTGTGCGCATTCTTACCGAACCGGATGCCTCACTGACCGAACAGTACAGTGCGCTATTGGGTACTGAAGGTCTGCAGCTCGAATTTGTCGAGGATGGCATCGAGCGCATCGCCTCCATAGCGTGGGAAATTAACGAACGCACGGAGAATATAGGTGCCCGCCGTCTGCACACAGTCATGGAGCGGTTACTGGAGCAAGTATCCTTTGCAGCGGCAGACCAGTCCGGTAACAGCTTGACGGTCAATGCCGACTACGTAAATACACAATTAGAAGACCTGGCCGGGGATGAAGACCTGAGCCGTTATATACTGTAATCAGCCCGCGAGGTTCGACATGGCACAAACTCACCCCCATCCCACCGAAGTCAATCTGCACCAGAAATCCAGAATGCTGGAGGTAAAATTTGATGACGGTGCACAGTTCGAGATGAGCTGTGAGTATCTGCGCGTATACTCTCCATCTGCCGAAGTACAGGGCCACGGACCGGGTGAAGGGGTTCTGCAGGTGGACAAGGAAGGCGTCAATATCAAGTCCATCGAGCCGGTCGGTAACTATGCCATCCAGATCTTTTTCGACGATGACCATAGCACCGGCATTTATTCCTGGGAGACACTGTACAAGCTGGGAGCCAACAAGGCCGGGAACTGGCAGGATTACCTTGATCGCCTGAAAGAGGCCGGTGTGCCGCACTCGCAATTTGGCAACAAGACCTTACCCTGATGACGGACAAGACCACCCACTTCGGCTTCGAAAAAGTTGCCTGGGACGACAAACAACATCGTGTCGCTGGTGTGTTTGATTCGGTAGCCGGTAACTATGACCTGATGAACGATGTTATGTCATTTGGTGTTCATCGGCTGTGGAAACGTTTTGCTGTAGAACATAGCGGGGTGCGCCGGGGCCAGAAAATTCTTGATCTTGCAGGTGGTACCGGTGACCTGGCGGAACGTCTGTCGCGCATGGTGGGGCCGGACGGAGAAGTCGTAATCGGCGATATCAACAAGTCCATGCTGAACATTGGACGGGAACGGCTGCTGGATCGGGGCATTTGCGGCAATGTGCAGTATGTGCAAGCCAATGCCGAAAACCTGCCGTTTCCTGATAGCAGTTTTGACTGCATCACAATCGCCTTCGGCTTGCGCAATGTTACTGACAAGCCCAGGGCGCTGGAATCCATGTACCGGGTATTGAAGCCCGGTGGACGCTTGCTGGTGCTGGAATTTTCAAAGCCCGTGGTGCCCGCTCTGAAGCAAGCCTACGATTTGTACTCTTTCAGGATTCTGCCGGTGATGGGGCGTCTGATTGCCCGGGACGAAGCCAGCTACCGCTATCTGGCAGAATCCATTCGCATGCATCCAGGCCAGGAAGACCTCAAAGCCCTTATGGAACAGTCCGGCTTCGAGGATTGCGATTACTTTAACTTGAGTGGTGGCATCGTTGCACTACACCGCGGCTATCGCTACTAATTTTTACTGAACCGGAAATCTCCTTGACCCCAGCTTCGACATTGGCAGCTGCACTGGAATCCGCCCTGGATCTTTATTTGAAACAGGATCCGGGCGCACTTCAGCGTTGCGCGGAAATGGACGGCAAAGTCATCGCACTGGATGTAACCGGCCTGGACCTGTCCCTGTATTTTATGCCCGGCGCTGACGGTATCCTGGTAGCGGGACACTACGAAGGCGAAGCGGATACCCGGCTGCGCGCTTCGCCGCTTGGCTTCGCAAGACTCTCGCTCGGGCCCAGGGAAGATGCGCTCTTTGAAGGCGCTGTGGATATACAGGGTGACACTGAAACCGGCCAGCAATTCCAGGACATACTCTCAGCAGTAGACTGGGACTGGGAGGAGCAGCTGTCGCGGATCACCGGTGACGTAATTGCACATCAGACCGGCAGTCTGGCGCGTAAGGTAACGCAGTTTATAAAAAGCAGTCGCAGCACACTGCAACAGGACGTCTCGGAATACCTCCAGGAAGAAGTGCGCCTGCTTCCCGCGAGGACCGAGGTCGATTATTTCCTGGAAGAGGTGGATCAGCTGCGCGCTGATGTCGATCGCCTGAGTGCACGCGTCGACCGATTAATTCGAACGCCTGATTCAAACGCATGATCCGGCCTGCCCAACTGCTACGCCTGCTGCACATCAACTGGGTGCTGGTCCGCAACGGGCTGGATGAAGTTGTTCTTGCAACACACCTGTTCCGCCCTGTCAGGTTCCTTGGCTATCTTGTGCCCTGGCACTGGTATGTGCGCAGAACGCCACGTGCGGTGCGTATACGCAAAGCGCTGGAAGACCTCGGGCCTATCTTCATAAAGTTCGGCCAGATCCTGTCTACGCGGCAGGATCTGTTAGCCGATGATATTGCGCTCGAACTCGCCAAATTGCAGGATCGCGTCCCACCCTTCGCGGGTGATCGCGCCCGGAACATTGTTGAACTGGCATTTCAACAACCGGTCAATGAGTTGTTTCACCGTTTTGACGAGCAACCGCTCGCTTCGGCGTCTATCGCCCAGGTGCACGCCGCAACCCTGAAAAGCGGCGAAGATGTGGTGGTAAAAGTCCTCAGGCCCGGGGTGGAAAAAGACATAGCACGCGATGTAAATCTGTTGCGCTACATTGCCGGGCTGGCGGAAAAATACTGGCGTGACGGGCGCCGGCTACGGCCCTGTGAAGTGGTTGCCGAATTCGAAAAGACCTTGTACGAAGAACTGGATTTGTTGCGCGAAGCCGGCAACGCCTCCCAGCTGCGCAGAAATTTCAACGGCTCTGAAGTGTTGTATGTGCCGGAGGTGTACTGGCCTTACTGCCGGCGTAACGTCATGACCATGGAGCGCATCTACGGTGTTCCAGTCAACGATATTAATGCTCTGCGACAAGCCGGCGTAGACCTGAAAACCCTGTCGGAGCGCGGTGTGGAAATATTTTTCACCCAGGTCTTCCAGCATAATTTCTTCCATGCCGACATGCACCCCGGCAATATCTTTGTCTCTAGCGATGGCTGCTACATGGCCGTCGACTTCGGCATCATGGGAACTCTGAATCCCGAGGACCAGCGCTATCTTGCGGAAAATTTTCTGGCCTTCTTTCGCCGCGATTATCACCGCGTGGCAGAGCTGCACGTCCAGTCCGAGTGGGTCCCACAAGGTACACGGATTGATGAATTCGAGTCAGCCATACGCTCGGTCTGCGAACCTATCTTTGAACGCCCGCTTAAAGATATTTCTTTTGGGCAACTGCTGCTGCGCCTGTTCCAGACAGCACGTCGCTTTAACATGGAAATCCAGCCACAGCTGGTACTGTTGCAGAAAACCCTGCTAAACATCGAAGGTCTGGGACGGCAGCTGTATCCGGACCTCGACCTCTGGCAAACAGCAAAACCATTTCTGGAGCGCTGGATGAGCGAACAGGTCGGGGCGCGTGCGTTTATTGGACGTATGCGCCGCAGCCTGCCTGAATGGAGTGAACGGCTGCCGGAGATACCGCAACTGCTGCAGCGTACCCTGCAACAGGCTACAGAAGGCAAATTACGCATACAGTGGGAATCCCGTGAGCTGGAAAAATTGCGCGAACAGATACGCCGCTCCAGCCAACGCTCGCTGTCCGCCATTCTCGGTGGAGCACTTCTGATAAGTGCCTCGCTCATCTACGGGCTGGACGGTTTTACCCCGGTCATGTTTGGTGGCGCGCCACTGCTCACCTGGATACTGGGTGGCCTGGCGGTATTTTTTCTTGTTTACGCCTGGACTGATGAATGAATCAGGCATAAAAAAACCCGCCAAATCTGGCGGGTCGGAATGGGCTCTTTAAATTATTATAGCTTTTGTTGTCCTATGAGCCTTGTTGTTGTAACGCTACGTTGTGAAGTTCTCTCAAGCTTTCAACGTTTATTGTGATCAACTCCTCCAACACCGTTTTCGAAAAGCCAACACCGTTACTGTATTTTTACGTCGTATTGTTATCAGTATTGGTAGTTTATCTAGAGCAACAAGCGTGCCTACTTTGAAAAAATCATAAAATCAACGGGTTAGCTAAAGACAAAAATCTGTTCAATTTTTACATGTTAATTATTTCGACATACCGGATCGATACTAGACCCATATTATATCTTAAATTTCAATTTGATAGCGTAATTCGTAGAAAGTCCGACGACGAAAACAGGCTGTAAAAACTTTCGACAAAACAACAGCGCTTAATAACTAAACGCCGCGTATCACGCATTAACCAGCGTACGCATATAAACAGCAAACAGCAGCACCGCCAGTGCCGTAAACCAGAACAAGCCTATCCATACTGCCGACTGCTTTGCCTTGCGCTTTTCCAGCCAGGTTCTTGGCCTGACTCCCTTGATGAGAAACACCAGGTTGGCCGACAGATTCACGCACACCACGTTCACCGCCAGCAACAAAGCTGCGCCGGCGGCCATCTCAAATTGTCCAGAGGCCAACACCATACCGAGGGTCGCTGTAGGCGGGAGCAGAGCAACAGCAACCATTACCCCGACCAGTGCACTGGCCAAGCCGCTGGTGAGAGACAATACTGCGGCGGCACCGGACGCCAATGCCAACACGACACCGTCAAACCCCACGTCGGTGCGTGCAAGAATTTCGGCGTTGGGACTGAAAACCGGCCACAGCCAGCCAATAACAACAGACAGCAGCAGGGCAAATGTCAACCCGGTCAGATTGGTCTTGAACGACCTCTGAAGCAGATCACGATCACCCAGCGTTGCTGCAAATGCCAGCGCGATATTCGGTCCCAGCAGCGGGGCGATAACCATGGCGCCAACGATAACTGCGACATTGTTTTCCAGTAGCCCAATCGCGGCAACGACGGTGGACAAAAAAACCAGTATCAGGTAATTGCCGTCAAGGCGTGCCCCTTTCTCGATCTGGTTGTACAGCTCTTCGCGTGTTGCACTGGTGGGTGTTTTGCTATCGCCTTTTCTTTCAGCCGCAACGTCCTGTTTGGGTCTGGGCAATACGGCTTCGACAGGCAACACCACAATACGGACGTTGTCCGATGCGCTAAGGAAATTCTGCAAGGCGTCCAGAACGGTCTGACGTCTGGCATCGTCTACCAGCATACGCACACTGCTCCGCTGGTCCTCGACTGTCTGGCTGTACCAGTAGTCGAGTGCACCGTATTGTTCGGCAAGTCCTGTCAGCGTGTCGAGGTGGCCAGCGTCAGCGACAACTTCGATGAGTTTCACGAGTAATCCTTCAAGGTAACATTCCGGGATTCAGCAAATCGAGTACTTGACGGAGCCCTAATTCGACCGTTGCAGGCCGGCTTCAACTTCTTCGCGCTTGTCTTTTCCGACCAGTTGTTCGATCAGCGTCAAGGCGAAATCCATCGCTGTTCCAGGACCACGTGAAGTAATGATTTTTCCATCCTGTACCACTGCCTCCGTACGGTACTCGAACCCGTGGTAGCCATCCAGCACGCCGGGGAAACTGGTCACCTGCCTGCCTTCGAGGAGGCCCATACCGGCAAGCACCTTGGGCGCCGCGCAAATCGCGGCGGTATAGCGATCCGTTTCGCTCATCTCTTTCAGCAGGTCGTGTATGCGCACATCGGCATCAAGGTGATCGGCACCGGGCAGACCTCCGGGCAACACCACCATGTCATATTGCTGTTTCAGTGCTTCGTTGAGCGTGGTATCGGGGACCAGTACCGTACCTCTTGATGCCCGTACCGGTTCGTCATCCAGGCCTGCTGTTACCACGCCAATACCGGCACGCCGTAACAAATCCACCACTGTGACAGCTTCTAGTTCTTCGCACCCCTGTGCAAGGGGGACCAGGACGCTTGCCATGTATTTTCACCCTGCTGCTGAATTTCGATCAAGCCACGCACCGGCAGCAATTCGATACCCCGCTCCCGGAGCCGCGGGATCTGTTGTTCCAGTAACGCCAGTGTCTGCGGGTGAGGGTGGCCGATTGCCAGGGCGGTACCCTCCTGTTCGGCCAGACCCAGCAGCCGTTCGAACTGGAAAGCAATTGCATCCGCATCCAGTTCATTGTCCAGAAATACATTGCGCTCAGTGTTGGGCACACTGTTTTCCACTGCAATCCGCCTCGCCACCGTATATACCGTAGTTCGGCTGTCGACAAAAATAAGCGGCGCCTGTCGCTGCATCATCCGCATCAGCCAAAGCATATGCCCGGGGTGACGCGTCAGCAAGCTCCCCATGTGATTGTTGATACCGATGGCGTGCGGCACAGAGTCCAGACCCGCCTTTACGGTGGATACAAACTGCCGTTCAGTCATATCCAGCGTGACGGCCCCTGCATCGAGGGGCCGCCCATCGACACTCTGCATCGGCAAGTGCAGCAAAACTTCCTTGCCAAGGCCGCTCGCCCGTCTTGCCAGTTGATCTGTATAGCGTGCGCCGGGCAGAAACGCACACGCCACCGGGCCGGGCAGCTCCAGTGCCCGACGGCCGTTCTCAAGACGCTTGCCCATGTCATCAATAATGATACTGATTGCAGGCGTGGCGGGAAGCCTGTCCTGCGATTGCACCAGAGGGGAAAAACCGACACACAAAAAAAGAACCGGCCAGAGGCCGGTTCGTTGTTTCACTGCATTGTCTCCCGCTGAATCGAGAGCCCTTTTAATAGATTCAACGCTTCGTAGAGCTGATAGTCCGTCTGGGACAGCGACTCTTCCTCTTTCTCTTTGTCTTTCTCCTTGCTGCCATCCGTGCTCACATGCTTCTTTGATTTTTTCCCGTTGCCATTGGTCAGGTGACCAGAGAGGTCGGCTTCCTTTATGGGTTCAAAGCTGCCCTCGATAGCCGAGACCCGCACCGGATCAAGAGTGATATCAGGCACGATACCTTCTGCCTGAATAGAGCGGCCGGATGGCGTAAAGTAACGCGCTGTCGTCAGTTTTACCGCCGTACCATTGCTCAATGGCAGTATGGTCTGCACGGAACCTTTTCCAAAGGTCCGGGAACCAACGATAATGGCGCGTTTATGATCCTGCAAGGCACCGGACACGATTTCCGATGCCGACGCCGAGCCCTGGTTGACCAGTACAACCAATGGTGCCGAATCCAGAATATCATCCGGTGTGGCATTGAATCTCAGTTTGGAATCATTCACCCGACCCTCGGTGTAAACAATAAGGCCCTTTTTCAGGAACGCGTCGGAAACTGCAACCGCACCATTCAGCACACCACCGGGATTATTGCGCAAATCCAGCACCAGGCCCTTCAGTGAACCGTTCGATTCCTTTTTCAGTTTTTCGACCGCGTCAACCATATTCTCCGCAGTCTTTGACTGGAATTGCGAGATACGCACATAGCCGAAACCATCTTCCAGCACACGGTGCTTGACGCTCCTTACCTTTATGATGTCGCGCTTTATATCGATCTTCAGCGGTTGATCGACACCTTCACGCACCACGGTCAGTTTCAACACAGACCCTGGCTTGCCACGCATGAGTTTTACCGCGTCACTCAGTGTCAGTCCTTTTACCGGCGTGTCGTCAAGGCGAATAATCAGGTCGCCAGCCTCGATACCGGCCCGCTGGGCCGGGGTATCATCAATGGGTGCAATAACCTTGACAAATCCGTCTTCCATACCGACTTCGATACCGAGCCCACCGAACTCGCCCGTGGTACCAACCTGTAACTCCTTGAACTGTTCCTGATCGAGATACGAGGAATGTGGATCCAGACCAGACAGCATGCCACGAATGGCATTTTCCAGCATGTCCTTGTCCGGGACATCCTCGACGTAGTCATTCTTGATACGACCGAATACATCACTGAAGGTGCGCAACTCCTCCACCGGTAACCCGGCGGCTGGACCGGTTTCGCGTTCCGCGAATACACCCTGTCCGATCGAGATGGATAACCCAGCCAGTACACCGAGCAGCACCAGGAAAACGTTCTGTCTCTTTACACTCATTCAATTCCAACCTGGTGACCCGCTGGATCACCGTTTTTATGTGATTAATAAAAGCCTTACATATGAGCCGGCTACACGAATAATGCTGACCTTACCATAGCTGGGCAGCCGCCGTACATCAGGACAGCGATGCAGGCTTGCCGGCACACCAGCGCACTGGATTGACGGGGCGCCCTTTGTGCCTGAGTTCAAAATACAGCCCTGGGCGGGTTTGGCCTCCGCTGGCACCCAATGTTGCCACCAACTCCCCGGTATCGACCCATTCGCCGACTTCCTTATACAGAGCCTGATTATGGCCGTACAGACTCATGTAGCCGTCCCCGTGGTCTACAATCAGCAACAGGCCGAATCCGCGCATCCAATCAGCGAATGCGACACGGCCCTGTGAGACCGCACGGACCCCGGCACCTTCGGGCGCAGAAATCGTGACGCCCTGCCAGGTCAGGCCACTGTTCCCGCGCCGAGAGCCAAAGCGAGTGGTCAACTTGCCTCGCGCCGGCCAGCGTAGCTTGCCCTTTAACGACTTGAAAGGTTGCTGCAAACTGGCATCGGCTGGTATATCTGACAGCAGTTCCTGCAACGAAGCGAGTAATTTTTGCAGCTGCTTTTCGTCTGTCCTGAGCCGCTGTAGCTCATCACTCTGGTTTTCGAGTTTCCGATTGATCTGCACCAGCACCTGTTCACGCGCCTGTTTTTTCTCGCGCAGTCTTGTTGACGCAGACTGTTGGCGACTCTGCAGTTCTGTCAGCGAACGTGTCTTGCTCTGGATGGCGGACTCGGTCTCATGCAGCTCATCCATCATCGTGTGTATTGATTCAATCTGCGCCATGCGCGCACGCGATAAATAACCAAAATATGTCAGCATTCGACCTACCGCCGAGGGCTGTTCCTGGTTGAGCATGAGCTTAACCTGCTGCTGCCGACCCATGGCATAGCTTGCGCGTGCTTCACTGGCAATATGCTGACGCTGCTGTTGCAAGGCCAGGGCCTGTTCTTTCTTCCTGCCCTGTAACTCGGTGAGCTGTCGTCCGCTGGTTTTCAGGGTATCGTCAATGCGCCTTAATTCACGAGTGGTTTCGCTGATTTTCTTTTCCACGTCGCGCAGTTCCTGCTCTGCACTGCTCTTTCTGCTTTGGTTGCTTTCCAGCTTTTTCTGCAGCGCGTGCATCCGCGAGCGCAGCGTCTTCAGTTCCTCTGCCTTTGCGGCAGGATCATCATCACCGCTGCTATATACGGGCAGTAACAGCAGGCAGCACAACAGAAAGACGGACCTGTGCCGGTTCTTGCTCGGCGAACTGTAGCGGCCTGTTAACAAGGATCAGGCCTCCGCCTCCTGTGGCGTTGCTGAACTTGTGCCAAGCTGTTCGGGTAACAGCTCGATCAGTGACCGCCCTGTCATTTCCGGCGGTCTCTCAAGTCCCATCAGGTACAGGATGCTGGGGACTACATCGGAAAGCGAACCATCCTCCATATGTGCAGCAGGACGGCCAACGTATAGCAACGGCACAGGGTTGGAAGTGTGCGCGGTATGAGCCTGCCCGGTCTCCTTGCCGCGCATCTGTTCGGCATTACCATGGTCTGCGGTGATCAATGCTTCGGCGCCCGCAGACTGCAGCGCATCGAGCACCCGTCCCAGACACTGGTCGATGAACTCTATAGCCTTGACCGCAGCATCAAAATTGCCCGTATGGCCAACCATATCCGGATTAGCGTAGTTGCAGATAATCACATCGTATTTGCCACCCTCAATCGCTTCGACAAGGTGATCGGTGACTTTCGCTGCACTCATTTCCGGCTGCAGGTCATAGGTGGCTACCAGGGGTGATGGGACCAGGATACGCTCCTCCCCTTCGAACGGTTCTTCCACCCCACCGTTGAAAAAGAAGGTGACGTGCGCATACTTCTCGGTTTCTGCCAGACGCAACTGGCGCAAGCCCAGCCTTGCCGCATATTCACCAAATACGTTCTGCAACCGTTCCGGCGGAAACGCAACGGGCACATCAAATTCAGAGTTGTATTCAGTAAGGCTGACGAAGCGGCCGAGTTTGGGAACAATGGCACGCTCGAAACCGTCGAAGTCGTCTTCGATGAACGGGCGTGTAATCTGACGCGCACGATCAGAGCGGAAGTTCATGAACGCCACCACATCGCCGTCCTCAACACGAACCGGCTGCGCGCCCTTGGGGACAATGCGTGTGGCTTTTACAAACTCGTCACCCTCATTACGCGCATAGGCCATTTCCAACCCGCTGATGGCATCCTGTGCCTCGAATTCCGCCTTGCCACTGGTAATCAGATCATAAGCTGGCTGAATGCGTGGCCAGCGATGATCACGGTCCATGGCGTAGTAGCGGCCAATAATCGATGCGAAACGGCCACCTCCCAGTGCGCGGAATTTATCGTCCATTGCCTGGATGGACGCCGCAGCGCTGCGCGGCGGTGTATCGCGCCCGTCGAGGAATGCGTGCAGATAAACCTTACTGACGCCACGCTCTACCGCCAGTTGAATCATGGCGTGAATATGATCTTCGTGACTATGTACACCACCGGGTGACAGCAGACCGATAACATGGACTGCCCTGCCGGATTCGATGGCCAGGTCGACAGCGTTCGTTAAGGTGGCATTATTGAAAAATGAACCGGTCTTGATAGATCGGCTAACGCGGGTGAATTCCTGGTACACCACGCGGCCAGCACCAAGATTCAGGTGCCCTACCTCGGAGTTACCCATCTGTTCACCAGGCAAACCAACCGCTGCGCCGGAAGTGCGAATAAAACTGTGTGCGCAGGTTTTCCACATCCGGTCCCAGACCGGAGTATCGGCGGCGGCTATCGCGTTCGATTCAAGTTCTTCGCTGTAACCCCACCCATCCAGGATGATAAGGGCAACAGGGTGTGGTGATTTTGACATAACCTCAATTAAACCAAGGGTGATTCACAGTGATTTAGACTAAGTCTAACTCGATATTGGCAAGCTGGCTATGCCGGTAAGTTACATATGAAAAATTTGCGACTTTCTTCACAGGCGTATTATTGTATAATGTTTTGATTATAAAGGGCAGGGCTAAAACATTGGTCCCGGTACCATTTTTCATGAAGTTGTTATGACACCGCAGGTGGAGAACATGCTGATGGCATCAGCCAGCGAAACCCTCATTACCCGCGACGAAGACATAGATCGCGCATCCCGTTCCCTGAAGGCAATGTCTCATCCCTTACGCCTTAAAATCCTGTGCACACTGGGCGACCAGGAGATCAGCGTGCAGGATATCGTGGAACACGTCGGAACCTCTCAGAGCAATATCTCTCAGCATCTTGCGATACTGAGGGACAAGGGTATTCTGGCCTCGCGCAAGGATGCCAACCGGGTCTATTACAGGGTGAGCGATTCACGTACCCTGCGCCTGATCGGCATGATGCGGGAAGTGTTCTGCAGCATGCCATCCAACAACTGACCGACAACTTCGCAACACCCTGTAACTGGAGGAAATCCCGCGTGGATTTTGCCCGTATATTTGAATTTATCGGCAACCACCCGATCCTGGTACTGGCCTTTGCAGGTACGCTTGGTGCACTCTTTGCCAGCGAGATCGCCCGTCGCCTGAACGGTATGAAGTCAGTTGGTCCAGCTCAGGCCACCCAGCTGAGTAACCGAGAAAATGCCGTGTTTCTCGATACCCGGGAAGACCGTGAATACAGTGACGGACATATTCCGGAAGCCATCCATATACCGCTTAAGCAACTCCCGGAGCGGGTTGTAGAGCTGGACAAGTATAAAAAACACCCGGTTATAGCCTATTGCCGCTCCGGCAACCGTTCCAACGGCGTGGGCAGCATTCTGAAAAAACACGGCTTCGAAAACGTGTACAATCTCGGCGGCGGGATTGCAGCCTGGCAGAGTGCCAACCTTCCTGTTAGTAAAAAATAGTTCAATTTAAATGAATCACTGGATTACTCAAGATGGCTGAAGAAAACAACCAGGCCCCGGCCGAAGATAGACCAGAGCTCTCTATTCTCCGTATCTACCTGAAAGACGTCTCCTTTGAAATACCAAACTCGCCTGCCATTTTTACTGTGGAAGTCAAGCCGGAAATCAGTATTCAACTAAATACGTCTGTCAACGAACTTGAAGATAACCTTTACGAAGTTGTACTCAATATTACCGTTACAGCCTCCCACCAGGACAAAACCGCCTTCCTGGTCGAAGTACAGCAAGCCGGTATATTCATGGTGAAAGGTTTTGACACAGCACAAAGGGGAAACATGCTGGGCGCCTATTGCCCCAACACACTATTCCCGTATGCACGTGAAGCCATTTCCGACCTGGTTAGCAAGGGTGGTTTCCCGCCATTGCTTTTAGCGCCCATCAATTTTGATGGCTTACATGCAGAAAAAGTGGCGCAGGTAGCAGCACGCGCCGAGTCTGCTGAGTAGGATACTGCCTGCCTACTATCAATATGTCGCAGGCGTCTCGCCCTAATATTACAGTTCTAGGCGCCGGTTCATGGGGTACTGCGCTGGCAATGCTGTTAAGTAGAAATGGCAGTCGCGTAAACCTGTGGGACAGGGATGCTGATCACATTAAACGTCTGTCCGCTGAAAGATCCAACCAGCACTACCTTCCCGGTATTGAGTTTCCGGAACTTCTGTCCCCGGTTGCTGAACTAGAAGACGCCCTGAATTGCTCCGACTTCATTCTCGTTGTTGTCCCCAGCGCAGGCTTTCGCTCCGTCCTGCAAAGAATCCGCTTTCTTATAGATTCTTCGTCTAATCTTATCTGGGCAAGCAAAGGGCTCGAACCCGGCAGCGCAAAATTTCTTCACCAGGTAGCTGATGAAGAACTGCCTGAACATGGATCAGTAGCCATGTTGTCCGGACCCAGTTTTGCAATGGAAGTTGCCAAGGGGTTGCCGACTGCCGTAACGATCGCTTCTGAAGACGTCGAATATGCCCGCACTGTCGTCAAGTTATTCCACTGTCCCCGCTTTCGGGCTTATACCAGCGACGATGTCATAGGTGTAGAACTTGGCGGCTCTGCGAAGAACGTGCTTGCGATTGCCGCGGGTATATCAGATGGACTGGGTTACGGTGCCAATGCTCGTGCAGCGCTGATTACCCGGGGACTGGCTGAAATCATGCGCCTTGGCATGAAGCTGGGTGGCCGGCAGGAAACCTTTATGGGGTTGGCGGGTGTCGGGGACCTGGTGCTGACCTGCACCGATGATCAATCCCGCAATCGCCGCCTCGGGCTTGCAATCGGCCGTGGCACCCCTCTTGAGCAGGCGGTCGCTGATATCGGCCAGGCGATTGAAGGTTTACATACCGCAAGGGAACTTGCCACGCTGGCAGATACACAACAAGTAGATATGCCGATCACGCAGCAGGTCAAGCGGGTGCTTTATGATGGTGAAAGTGCGTCGGCAGCAGTTGATGCTTTACTGGCCCGTGAACCCAAGGCTGAGGCACTCTAACTGCCTCTGGTAAAACCTTGCTGACGCCAGGCTTCGTAGACGAGCACTGCCGCCGAGTTGGAAAGATTCAGACTCCGGCTTTGCGCAACCATAGGTATACGAATCACATTCTCCTGCCCGAGGTTTTCAAGGAGTGCCCCGGGCAACCCACGGGTTTCCGGTCCGAACAGAAAGGTATCCTGTGGCTGGTATTGAACGTCGCTGTATAGCCTGTCGCCACGCGTCGATACTGCCCAGATCCTCTTTGGCTGTACCTGTTCACGAAAGCTTTCGAACGTATCATGCTCGACAACGCGGGCCCACTCCCGGTAGTCGAGTCCGGCGCGGCGCAGCTTTTTATCCTCCAGCTCAAACCCCAGAGGTTTTATAAGGTGAAGCTGACTACCCGTGTTGGCACACAACCGAATGATATTTCCGGTGTTAGGCGGAATTTCTGGCTGATATAGCACGACGTGAAACATGGGCGGGCCTCTTCACTTTCCGGAACGCATCAGGTCAAATACCCGACCAATGACCAAGACCAGCAATCCTCTCAGCATAGATTTCTGCGGACTCAGCTTCGACACCCCGCTGGTATTGCTGTCCGGCTGTGTGGGTTTCGGTGAGGAATATACACGGGTCAGGGGATTTTCCAACCGTGACGCCGGCGCTATCTGCCTGAAAGGCACCACGCTGGAGCCGCGGCTGGGCAACAAACCCCACAGGATCGACGAAACACCGGCGGGCATGTTGAATGCGATCGGCTTGCAGAACCCTGGCGTCGATTACGTTGTGGATACTATTCTTCCCGGGCTGGATTTCGACGAAACCCGTTTCATTGCCAATGTATCCGGGTCCACGGTGGAGGAGTACTACGAGGTTACCCGCCGCTTTGACAATTCGCCAATTGATGCAATTGAGATCAATATCTCCTGCCCGAATGTCAAGGAAGGTGGCGTAGCGTTCGGCAATGATCCGGACATGTCTGCACGCGTGGTAGAAGCCTGCCGCAAGGCAACCGGAAAACCGCTGATCACGAAGCTGTCACCCAACCAGACCAACATAGCGGAAAATGCCCGTCGCTGTATTGAAGCAGGGAGTGACGCCTTCGCCGTTATCAATACCCTGATGGGCATGGCTATCGACATTGACACACGTAGACCGGTTATTGGTAACAACCAGGGCGGCCTGTCCGGACCGGCAATTAAACCGGTGGCGCTGCTGAAAGTTCACCAGGTCTACCAGGCCTGCAAAGCTCACCGTATCCCCATCATCGGGCAAGGCGGTGTAAATAGCGCGCAAGACGCCATCGAGTTTCTGATTGCCGGCGCGTCTGCTGTCGGTGTGGGGACCGCCCTGTTCTACGACCCGCTGATCTGTCCGAAACTGAATGACGGAATCCGCAGTTACCTCGCTGAGCACCAAATTGCAGATGTCCAGGCGCTCACTGGCAGTCTGCGGGTAAACAGCCCGGGCTGCTGAACATCGAAATTTCAATAAGTTAGTATCCTCCTCCACCTCGCAGCATAGCCTCAGTGGCGTAAAAATTGCTGCCTTTCCCTGTGATTGCACTAAATTACCGGGAATTGATATGAATTACAGGCACTTCTGGCTATCTACTGTCCGGCCTCGTATGCAATCGGAGTGCAGGCAAACCTTCATCGCATGTCAAAATACTGACGATCCAGCCCTTTGGCCGTTGGGAGCGTCAGCTTCCCGGCAAATTGGAAAGAAAACAAAAGCTTTGGCGACATTGGCCGACTTAACGGCAAGGGCACAAATGCACCATTCCTGTGAACGCTCATTAGACGCGTTTCAAATCACACTGATAAATCGTGGAGACGGGGTGCACAAGGAAGGACAAGGATGAATACGGAGCAATATTTATTGCTGGCCATTTTCTCATTGGCGCACAGCCGTTTTAACCCGGCGGAACACCTGTCGTGTGGGCGTATTTTGGCCGACCGGTTATAACTGATGCACCAGCAAATAAATCTCTATCAACCGGTATTCCGAAAACAGGTCAAAGTGTTTTCGGCGACCACGCTAGCACAAATTGCCGGCGCGGTACTGGTCTTGCTGGTGATCATCTTCGCGCACGCACGCTGGACACTGGCCAGCATGGAAAGCTCCGCCGCAGCGCTGCAACAGCAGCTCGACAGTCTGCAGGGCCAGATGGGTGCGCTGGAAGCTGGTTATCGAACGCCGGATACCCAGGCGTTGGATACAGAAATCGAAAAACTGCGCGCAGATATCAGTCAGCGCAACTATCTGCTGGCGCAGTTTGACCGGCTGGTGATCCAGCATCGCTCTGGCTTTGCCGAGCAATTCAATGTGCTAGCCGAACAGCGCGTACCCGGTCTGTGGCTTGAAGGCGTAAAAGTCAGCGGCAAAGGACAGATTGAGTTGCGCGGCATTACGCTCGACGCCAGGCTGGTTCCCGTTTACGTACAGCACCTGGACAAACGCCCGGATTTGTCCGAGTCCTCCTTTGAAACACTGTCCATGTCACGGCTCGATCCAGACAAACCCCAGATCCAGTTTGTACTGCGTAATCACAAGGAAGCGGTAGCGTGGCAGTAGCACTGACAGCACAGATTAAGCAATGGATGGATCGCATCGATGCACTGGAACTGCGCGAACGTATCCTGTTGCTGATGGCAACGGTTGTGGTGGTTTACCTGCTGGTAGATTCTCTTGGCCTGCAACCGACACTCAAAGCACAGCAGGTTACCGGCCAGCAAATATCGGACATCGAGACAAAGCTGGGCGCCATGCAAAAGCAAGCCGATTTATTCAATTACAAATCGGATCAGGATCCACTGGCCGAACGCCAGGAGAATCGCGACGGCCTGGCTTCCGAGCTGGCCGGGCTCGATGACAGAATCATCAGTCAACTGGGCGCGCTTGTAGAACCTGCACAGGCTGCCGAAATGCTTGAACAGGTACTTACCGGCCACCGCGGACTGAAACTGAAATCACTGCAAGCCAGCTCGGAACCGCTGACTGATCTGGAGATTGGAGAACAGCAAAGTGGCCGTGGCCTGGGCCGTTACCAGATTGAAATGGTCGTCGAGGGCGGCTACCTGGACCTGTTGCGCTATCTTCAGGAACTGGAGGCGATGCCCTGGAAATTCTTCTGGCAGGAAGTGGATTTCCAGACAGCCGACTACCCCCGCGCAGAGACACGTCTGCAGCTCTATACGCTTGGAGCGCAGAATGGATAGCAGCAAGCTGGCTTTAATCGCATTACTCTGGTCAGGAATGTCCGGCGCTCTCTACGCCCTGAATGATCCGACCCAGCCGACCGATCCTGCCCTGTATTTCGGGACTGCGCAGGATCGTAAAAGCACTGGCTGGACACTGCAATCCATTCTTTCCTCACCAGAACGCCGCATCGCGATCATCAATGGCTCGCGGCTCAGGGAAGGGGACCGCATCGGGTCCGCACGCGTCGTGCGTATTAATGAATCCCACGTGTTATTAAACACCGGTGGCCGCACGGTAACGCTGCGCTTGCTACCCCAATCGATAAAGGTAAGGCCGTGAACAGCAAGTCCTGTACTACCACCCTCCTTGTGCTCGTTGCAGTATTTCTGCTGAACGCCTGTCAAATGATGCCTGAGAAAGAGGCCTCGTCTCCAACCATGCCGTCTATCGGGAAGGCTCTGGAGAGTTCTGAATCCAGCCCGCAGACATCCAGCATTGAACCACCTCCGGAAGTGCAACGTGCGCTGCTACCACCGGCATCGGCGACGCTTGGAAAAATAAAGCCTAAAGTGCAGACCTTTGATGTATCAGTTAATGCAGTTCCGGCCCGGCAATTCTTCATGAGCCTGGTAGATGGCACCATGGATAATATGATTGTGCACCCTGAAGTATCCGGCACACTGACCCTGGATCTGAAGAACGTAACTACCGAAGACGTCATGGCAACAGTACGCGATGTCTATGGTTACGAATACCGTCAGAGCCATGGCGTCTACCAGGTGTTCCCTGCGCGTATGCGTTCCCAGGTGTTCACTGTCGATTACCTGGATCTCGAACGTCAGGGTGGCTCCCGCACCCGGGTCAGCTCCGGACAGGTCACGCAGTCACCTGGCAATAGCAGCGGCTCAAACAACAACAGCGGCAGCTCGACAAACAACAATCAGTCCGGCAGCAATGGAGCAGGTAACAGTTCCGGCAATCAGTCCCAGGCCAGTTTTTCAGGTGCCCAGGTCACCACCAGAACCGACACGGATTTCTGGGAAGATCTGGAGGACTCCCTGAAGCTGGTCATCGGCGAAGAAGATGGCCGCAGGGTGATTACCAACCCACTGTCGGGTACTGTTCTGATCCGCGCCATGCCGCGCGAACTGCTGGACGTCGAGGAGTTTCTCCATACCCTGCAAGGCGCTGTTGAAAGACAGGTTATTATCGAGGCAAAGATTCTCGAAGTGGAACTCAATGACCGCTTCCAGACCGGGGTCAACTGGAATGCATTAATCGACTTTGGCGGCAACTACGAGACCAAGATCGGGCAGGTCGGCGGAGGCACTGTCTTTGACAATGGTGTATCCGAACTCGCTGGCACAGTTCTTCCGCTCAAGAACCTGTCGTTGAGCGATGGCGCCAGCGCCTTTGGAGGTGTATTTGCCTTGCAGGCGCACCTGGGCGACTTCAACACACTCATTGAACTATTGAAAACGCAGGGTGATGTTCAGGTCCTTTCCAGTCCCCGCGTTTCCACCGTGAATAACCAGAAAGCCATTATAAAAGTGGGGACCGATGAATATTTCGTCACCGATCTGGATGTCAATACCGATGTCGCTGTCGGTGTCGGCACCCAGTCCGCTGACGTAACCCTGACACCTTTCTTCTCCGGCGTCGCGCTGGATGTCACACCGCAGATCGATGACGATGAGAACATCACTTTGCACGTGCATCCTGCTATCAGCCGTGTTACGGCAGACAACAAGGATATCGGTATATCCACATCGGAAGACGGCAGCTTCAATATTCCGCTGGCGAAAAGCACCATTCGCGAATCGGACACCATCGTGCGTGCCCGCGATTCACAGGTCATCGTAATTGGCGGCCTAATGCAGGAGCTGGTCACTGACGACGTCGCCTCCACTCCCTTCTTCGGCGACCTGCCGGTACTGGGGCACATGTTCAGACACACTCGCCAGGTATCCACAAAAACCGAACTGGTGATCCTGTTACGCCCCGTGATTGTCGACAACGGCCGCGCATGGAACAACCAGATACAGCAAACCTCTCAGCAATTTCGCGACCTTCGTCACCAGGATTATCCGTAAGGGAGAGGGAGGACATCATGTACCTGCATCACTTTGGTCTGAACGAGCCACCGTTCACACTGACGCCGGACACCGACTTTTTTTTCAATCACGGCAGTCACCAGGAAGCACTTAACGTGCTGCTGGTTGCCTTGCAGGGTGGTGAAGGTTTTATCAAGGTGACCGGCGAAGTCGGTACCGGTAAGACCCTGCTCTGCCGGCAGCTGCTGAATGTGCTTGATGATGAGTATGTGACAGCCTACATTCCCAATCCATTCCTTAATCCAACCGCGCTGCGCATGGCGCTCGCCGGTGAACTGGACATTGTGTTTGCGCGTAACATAGGACAGCATCGCCTGTTGCAGCTGATCACCGAGCGTCTGCTGGAACTGAGTGCAGACGGCAAACAGGTGGTGGTGCTGCTGGACGAGGCGCAAGCCATGCCGGACGAGACGCTGGAAGCACTGCGCCTGTTAACCAACCTGGAAACAGAAAAACGCAAGTTGCTGCACGTGGTCCTGTTCGGACAACCGGAACTGGACGTACGCCTCAACCAGAGCAAGCTGCGCCAGCTCAAACAGCGCATCGTTTTTTCCTACCGGCTCGCCCCGCTGAACCGGCGCACCCTGGGCGAGTACGTACAACACCGACTACACATAGCAGGTTACCGGGGACCGGAACTGTTCAGCAACAGGGTACTGAAACAGTTGCACCGCAGCAGCCGTGGCATACCCCGTCTGGTCAACCTGCTGTGCCATAAATCGCTGATGGCCGCTTACGGTGCCGGCTGCCCGCAGGTCAGGCGCGGTCATATGCAACGCGCCGCGCGCGATACCGAAGATGTGACACGCCGCAAGCCACGCTGGCTGACTATTGCATCCGGGCTCGTCGGACTGGCAGCGCTAACCAGTGCTGGACTTTTGTACGCCTACGGCCTATGAGCATCATCAATCAAATGCTGAAGGATCTGGATGACCGGCGCGGACCCGCCTTCGGTGCGCAAATCGCTGCGTTGCAAGGTATGGGGCTGGTAAATGCCAACCAGATTCAATGGCAAAACGGTTTGTCGTTTATCGGCCGCGGTCTCGCCGCTGTATTGGTTATCATCATTGGCTACCAATCCATAACCTGGTGGCTGGCCAGCGAACGTAGTGAAGGCTCTTCCGACCGCGTGCCGCACACCACGCACGCCAGTGCTCCCGAGAAGCCAGCGCTCAAAATCAACCCTCCGCTTGCATCTCCGGTCAACCCCGGTACCGAAGCGCAACCTTCTCCGGATCCGGTAAAAGCGAAAACTTCGCAACCGTCTACTGCTGCAGTAAACACCAGCAAGCTTCCGGATTCGCAACCGTCACCTGTCAAAAATGTTGCGCCGGTAAAAATACTGACGCCTGAACAGAAGGCAGAGCGCCTGTTCGCCAGGGCACAGCAGGCATTCGCTGATCACCGGCAACAACGCGGCGAACAATTGCTGCTCGACGCACTGGATGCCTTTCCGCGCCACAGCGATGCACGCACCCAGCTGGCGGCGCTACTGGTCAACCGGCAACAACCGGATGACGCAGAACTTTTGCTCGCCGACGGACTGGCCGGCGACCCCCGCAGCCTGGAACTGGCCGCGCCCTATGCGCAGCTACTGGCGGCGCGTGATGCCCCGGGCCCGGCACTGGACGCTCTTGATCGAGCTATTGAGCATAACCACACCAATGCGGAAGCCCTGGCCTTGCGTGCAGCGCTACTGTATCGCCTGGAACGCCACGCAGAATCGGCCGATGCCTACCGCACGGCCTTAAAGGCACAACCGCAACGCGCGCTATGGTGGACCGGTCTCGCCGTGGCACTCGAACACGACCGGCAACCCGGTCAGGCGCTGCATGCCTACCGCCGTGCCGCCGCGCTACCGCTGGAACAAGCGGTCGCAGATTATGTTGAACAACGTATCCGGCTGTTAAACCGGAAACCAACACAGGACTGACGGACAAGATCATGGCCGCTACCATGCCCAGAAAACGCGTTCGCATCGGCGACCTGCTGGTCGAGCATAAAATGATTTCCGAAGCGCAACTGAAGGAAGCGCTGGCAGAACAGAAAAAGACCGGCCGCAAACTCGGGCGCGTACTGGTTGAAAGCGGTTTTGTCGATGAAGACAAGCTGCTGGTGCTGCTCTCCGAACAACTCGATATCCCCTACGTTGATCTGTCGCGCTTTGAACTGGATCCTGAACTGACTGGTCGCCTGCCGGAAACCCACGCGCGCCGCCACCGCGCACTGGTGCTCAAGGAAACACCGACCGGCCTGCTGGTCGGCATGGGTGACCCCACCGACATCTTCGCCTTCGACGAACTGGTGCGTATCCTGAAAACTTCGGTACAGATAGCTTGTGTCAAGGAAAGTGACCTGCTGCACAACATTGACCGGCTTTACCAGCACGCTGACCAGCTACGCAACCTGGCCAACGAGGTGGGACAGGACATGGCAGACAACGCCTTCGACCTGCGCAATCTGTCCGCCGCCAGCAACCAGAGCGATGCGCCGGTTGTACGCCTGATACAAACCGTATTTGAAGATGCCGTGCGCGCGGAAGCCTCGGACATTCATATCGAACCGGATGAAGATGTACTACGTATCAGGCGCCGTATCGATGGCATACTCCACGAGACAACCATGGACGACACGCGAATCGCGTCAGCTGTGGTATCGCGCCTGAAACTGATGGCCGAAGCAGACATTTCCGAGAAACGCCTGCCCCAGGATGGACGTTTCTCTCTGCGGGTGCTGGACAAAAACATTGACGTACGACTGGCGACCATCCCGACGCAGACCGGCGAGTCAGTTGTTATGCGTCTGCTCGATCACGGCTCGGCAGTACGCAAACTGGACCAGCTCGGCATGCCCGACGTTATCCTGCAGCGCATCCGCAACATCGTGCACCGGCCACACGGACTGGTACTGGTTACCGGCCCCACTGGCAGCGGTAAAACCACAACCCTCTACGCGGCGCTCACCGAGCTTAACAAGCCACAAAAAAAGATCATTACCGTAGAGGACCCGGTAGAGTACCAGCTCGCTCGTGTAAACCAGGTACAGGTCAATCAAAAAATCGGCCTCAGTTTTGCGCGCGTGTTGCGAACCGCGTTGCGACTTGATCCGGATATCATTCTGGTCGGTGAAATGCGCGACAAGGAGACGGGCGAAATCGGTTTGCGCGCCGCTCTGACCGGACACCTTGTGCTCTCCACCTTGCATACCAATGATGCCGTGAGTACCGCCATGCGTCTCGTCGACATGGGCCTCGAACCCTACCTGGTCGCAGCCTCTACTCAGGCCATACTCGCTCAGCGCCTCATAAGAAAACTTTGCACCTCTTGCCGCACCGCGCGGGAACTCGATCCCAGCGAGCAGGCCTGGGTGCAGAGTATTGATGGAGAGCATGCCTCACTGGAAGGATTCCATGAAGGCGCAGGCTGCAACCAGTGCAACCACACCGGCTACCACGGCCGTATCGGTGTGTATGAATTGCTGGAAATCGATTACACGCTCGCCGACGCCTTGCGCCGGAACGATCCCGCGGGTTTTGAGAATGCTGCACGCAATCAGGATGGCTACCGTCCGCTGATCGCGAACGCGCTGGACTATGCACGACAGGGTCTCACCAGCCTGTCGGAAGCCATGCGCCTCAGCGGAGCGGTGGACTAGAGGCATGCCCGCATTTAAATACAAGGCGCGCGGTCAACGTGGCGATGCCATTGAAGGTGTCATAGAGGCCGCCAGCACGGACCTGGCCGCCACACGCCTGATAGAGGGGGGCCTGACACCCATCGATATCAGAACGGTGGAAGAGAAAATCGGCATGAGCACGGATCTGGCCGATCTTTTTCCACCCAGCATCACCCTGATAGACCTGATTCAGTTCAGCCGCCAGATGCACAGCCTGTTGAAAGCTGGTGTTCCGATTCTCAGCGCCCTGACCGGATTGGCCGCCAATATACGCAACCGGACATTGGCGAAAACGCTGGCAGGCGTTATTGAGAGCCTCGAGGCAGGGCGCGATTTTTCCAGCTCACTGTCCCAGTACCCGGAGGTATTTTCGGTTTTCTATGTCAGCCTGGTGCGCGTCGGTGAAACCAGCGGCCGGCTGGAAGAGGTGTTTCGACAACTCGCCGGGTATCTGGACCGTGAAAAGAAGACACGCGACCATATCAAGTCAGCCATGCGCTATCCGGGTGTAGTCATGGGCGCAATTCTGGTCGCCGTGGTCGTCATCAATATATTTGTGGTGCCTGCATTTTCAGCCATGTTTGAGCAATATGGTGCCGAGCTGCCACTGCCGACACGAATACTGATCGGCATGTCTGACCTGACGGTCAATCACTGGCAATCATTACTTATTGGTTTCGTAGCGCTGGTTATCGGTATTCGCATGTATGTCCGCAGTGACACCGGTCGCTACAAGTGGCACAAGTTCCGGCTACGGCTTCCCGTGGTTGGCAAGGTGCTCTACCAGGCAACGCTGGCACGATTCACACGCCTGTTAGCGCTGGTACAGCGCTCCGGTATTCCTATCGTCACCGGTCTGACAGTAGTTGCCAAGGCGTTGGATAACGATTTTATCGAAGAGCGCGTGCTGACCATGCGTGATGGCATTGAACGCGGTGAATCGCTGAGTAACACCGCCGCCAGTACCGGTGTGTTCGACCACCTCGTATTGCAAATGCTACAGGTCGGTGAGGAGTCGGGCACCACCGACGAACTGTTGCAGGAAATTGCCGATTACTACGACGATGAGGTCGAATATTCGATTCAGAAGCTCAGCTCGGCGATCGAGCCCATCCTGACAGTGACGCTGGCTGGCATCGTGTTTTTACTGGCAACCGGTATTTTTCTGCCGATGTGGGACCTGGCAAAAGTGGCTCTGCATTAGGGTAAAAAAAATCGTTTTGTGATGGAGTTCACATAAAATATTTTGTGTGCTTTTTTTCCCCAATCTGTGAACGATTCCAAAATTCCGGAGCCTTAAATTTTATTTACTTAATAATCAGCATGTTATACGCATAATCGATTTCATCGAATTTGAAGAATCCAGCCAGGCATCGGAGTGAAAAAAGCTAGTCTGATTAAAGATATGCTGGACCTTTGACGATATAGAAGCAGGTACGCGGGCCATCAGCCCACTTTCAGGAGAATACATAGATGAACAAGCAAGCAGGTTTTACCTTAATTGAATTAGTCGCCGTGCTGGTGATACTGGCCCTGCTGGGCGCCATGGCGGTTCCGCGTTTCGCAAGCGTTCAGAATAGTGCACTGCTCGCCGCCCTGGATGGCTCGAGCAATGCTGTAAAATCAGCCCACTCGATCGCTATTGCAAGATACAAACGGCTGCCGACAGTTACCGAACTGTTAGGCGAAGTCGGCGGTGAAACCACTGTGGCAGTTGCCGGCACGAATGATGGCCTCTCGGTCGACATCAATGGTGATAATTACCTCGTACCCACCTTTACGGATTCGACCTGCACTGCAGCGACCACCAACGCTACCGACAGCGTCGCCTGTGTCGGCACTGCCTCTTCCACCCCTATTTAACATAGAAAAAGGGGAATCGGCTTAAAAAGGGGTGGGCCTGTGCCCACCCCTTTTTTATTGATAACCAGGTGACGACATGGATGACAAGAGCAAACCCTGTTATCCCGTAACACGCTCTGATGGCTTTACGCTGATTGAGCTGGTCGCGGTTATGGTTATTCTTGCAACGCTGGGCGCAATTGCGTTACCGCGTTTTGCACATAACGACGCCACCGTGCCCGCCCAGGCCGATCAACTCGGGCGCGCGATACGGCACGCTCAGGCGATGGCGATGAGCCAGGGCCAGGCGTTTACGGTCGATATCCAGTCTGCTGCCACTTACGCCATTACCGATGGCGCCACTGCAACGCCTGTGCGTGACTCTGCAGGTGAAGAACAAGCCTATACATTGATTAACTCGGTAACCCTGGCCGGGGCCGACGTCGAATTCGACAGCCTGGGACGCCCGCTGAATGGCGCCGCGCTCGCTGACGCAGCACAGAGCTGGACACTTACGGGGGCGGGTGGCAACACGGCGACTGTAAGCCTGCAGCCGGTCACGGGTTTTGTGTCGGTGATACCGTGAACAGGACGCAAAAGGGATTCACGCTGATAGAGATGGTGCTGGTCATCATCATCATATCGGTAGCATCGGTGCCTTTATTCAGCATGTTTTCGCAAGCCACGTCCAGCTTGCTCAGTAACGAGGCTATACAAACCGCCGCCCAGCTTGCACAGGAGCGCGCAGAATTCGTGCTTTCGCGAAAACGTCAACTTGGACTTAATGGTCCGGTGGCCGAACTGGCCGTAGGCACCATCCCGGAAAACCTTACCGGCAATTTCGATATTTACAATCGTAGCACCGAGATCACATCGCTGCCTGGTGGTACGGGAGTCTGCCTTAGTGCGGGCCCTTGCAAGCAGGTGGTGGTCAGTGTTGACGCCGGTGGTCCGACGCTCGCACAGATTACCTTTCTGCTGGTGGACTACTGACGGTGCGCACAGGGCAAAATGGTTTTACCCTGATGGAGATGGTCATTACCCTGACCATGCTGGCCATACTGGCGGCTATCGCAGGCCCGTATCTTGCCAATGGCGTACGTGCCTACAATGATTCCTCTTCCGCTGTGCATACCCTCAGCAATCTGCGCACCGCGAGTGAGAGGCTGGCACGGGAGATTCGTGAAGTGCGCAATACCGGGACCTACGCTATTTTTTCTCCCATTGTCTCTCCAAACAGCACGCTGAGCTTCCGTAAAACAGGCAATGAACTGGTCACCATAGATGCAAGCGCATCGCTGTTGAGAATGGCCTACGAATCAATCAACAGCCCTACTGCTTACACGCTGAGTGATGAACTCACCAGTATCACGTTCAATTACTGGCAACGTGACGGAGTAACGCCCGCCAACGACAATGCAGATGTTGCAATCATAGAGTTTGAACTGGTTCTGACCCATGCCGGCAACGACTACTTTCAACGCTCGCGCGTCGCCCTGAGGAATCAACCGTGAGCTTGCATTTCCATAAACAGCGCGGCGCCGTCACACTCATCGGCGCACTGTTCATCATTATCACCCTGACACTGATGCTGGCAGTACTGCAGCGCATGGCGGGCTCTGACATTCTGGATACCGCAAACCAGACTGGTAGCGTAGCCGCATTGTTTCTCGCTGAAAGCGGTATGGAAAGCGCTGCCGCGCTTTACAGTACGGGTACTTGCGATGCAACGCTTACCGCTGGCAGTCCATTCACTTTTGGTTCGGGCACTTTTGCCATAGATAACGCGTTCACCACTGATTTTACCGGTGCACCGCTACCAGCCAGTGACTGCCGGATTCGCGTGACAGGCAGCGTTGCAGCATTGGGTGCACAACGAGTGATCGAGGCCATTTTCAACAAGAGTAGTGGCAACCTGCTTGCCAATGCGAATGCTAATTTTGATGAACCGGCAGGAGTATGCTGGCCATTTATTTGCACACCGACCGGCTGGACATTTGCGCTTTCTTTCCCGGGTAGTTTGTTTAATCCGCCCTGGGATGACAATGGCGGCCCGGGTGGTGGCAACAGGGCAGCACAAGTAAGGAAAGCCAACAATGGAGGCAGCACGACAACAACCGGGGGATCATTTTCTTTACCTGCTTTTACCGTGACCGCACCCACCACCCTTACGCTTGATTTTGATTATAGAGTGCAAAGCGGCGCTGGCTCATCGCAGGAAGCAAGGTACTCATTCACCCTTTCGGATGGAACAACTACTTATCCTGCCATACTCCCCTCTTTTCCAAGCGGTGATACTGCCGGTGTCTTTGAATCAGGCAGTGTTACTTTTGACATTACCGGCACGGGGCCGGTCACCATTACGGATATAAACTTCGTATTAACTGCAAAAGCCGGTCAACCTAAAACAGCATGGCTGGATAATCTTGTACTGCAAGGTAACGGCGGAGGGTCCGGTGTGACCCTCCGTCAGTGGCGCGAAGTGGTAAGCAATTGACATACGCCAGTAAATGTCCGAATCTTCCACCGATATCTATCTATGGGAAAACCTGTGTTTTCATTCGGTAAAAAAAGCCGCAGCGACGTATTAAGCGCATTAACCACTTCCGATGCCGGTACAGCCTCGGCCACCATAAAGCAGAACAAATCCGGCAAACCTGTACTAGAGCAGTATGGGTTTTATCCGCTGGCCCCGGGCCAGGACGCTGGTTCAACCCTGAAGCATGCTGTATCCGGCCAGAAACTAGGCAAAGCGGCCTGTGCCACCTTGCTGGCGGTCGGCGACTACCAGTTGCTGATGGTGGAGGCACCCGAAGTCCCGCCTTCCGAACTAAAGGCCGCGATCCGCTGGCGTATTCGCGACCTGATCGATTTTCATGTCGACGATGCGGTACTGGATGTTTTTGATGTGCCCCCGAGCGGCGCCCGCGCCGTTCAGGAACACCTGTACGCAGTGGTATCCCGCTCTGCAAAAGTCAAGGAACGGATTGAAGCGCTGGAGCAAGCCGGTGCTACGCTGGAATATATCGATATTCCCGAACTGGCGTTACGCAACATTGCTGCACAACTAGAACAGGATGCCAATGGACAGGCCATGCTGTACTTCGGCGCAGACCAGGGTTTGATTACACTGACACGCAATTCCACCCTGTATCTCGCGCGCAGCATGGACATCGGCTATCGGCAACTGCAGGATACACCCGGACTGGTCGACCGGCTGGCACTGGAACTGCAACGTTCCATGGATTATTACGACCGTCACTTCCAGCAGGCGCCCATCGCTGCCATTACGCTTTGTCCGGTACCAGGTTCCGCACCACAAATTGCAGAACAACTCGAGCAGCAGGTAGGCGTTCCCGTGCACACACTTCAACTGGAGGATATTGTCGAAGTGCGCGAGCCGGTTGACTCCGAGCAGCTTGCACATTGCCTGCTGGCGATTGGAGCTGCGCTGCGTACAGAACCGGCACAGCTGTAAGAGGCAGGCTACCGCTGACAGGCACAGGGCCGACCTTACTTTTGAATTTCCAGGTCTTTTATTTTTCTTGTCAGGGTATTCCTCCCCCAACCCAGCAATCGTGCTGCATCCTGACGGCGCCCCCCGGATCGGGCCAACGCCACTTCGATCATAATGCGTTCGAAAGCAGGCAAGGCTTCATTTAATAATCCTTCCTCTCCGTCAGCGAGCTTCTGATCTGCCCAGTTTCTAAGTACAGCCTCCCAGCCCTGTCCTGTCCGGCCCGCGCTTTGCTCTTGCCGCAATTCGGTTGGCAGGTCTTCTACGCGGATGTCCTGTCCGGAAGCCATCACCGTAAGCCATCGGCATAGATTTTCCAACTGCCTGACATTGCCCGGCCAGTCCCGCTGCTTCAGATACACCGCTGTCTCCGGCAGCAAGTGCTTGCAGTCGACATTCAATTCCTGTGCGGCCTGTTGCAGGAAGTGCTGCATCAGCAACTCAATATCTTCACGCCGCTCACGCAACGATGGCAGATGAACGCGAATTACGTTAAGACGGTGAAACAGGTCTTCGCGAAAACTTCCCTCCTTTACGCGTTGTTCAAGATCCTGATGGGTTGCCGCAATAATGCGCACGTTGACCTTGACCGGGACATGGCCACCAACACGATAAAACTCACCATCCGAAAGCACCCGTAACAGTCGGGTCTGCATTTCCGCCGGCATGTCGCCGATTTCATCGAGAAACAGGGTGCCGCCATCAGACTGTTCGAATCGGCCGACACGCTGTGTTTGCGCTCCGGTAAATGCACCGCGTTCATGGCCGAACAATTCGGACTCGAGAAGATCGCGTGGAATGGCGGCCATATTCAGCGCTACGAAGGGTTTGTCCGCCCGCGGACTGTGTCTGTGCAACGCCTTCGCCACCAGCTCTTTCCCGGTTCCGGATTCACCGTTTATCAAAACGGTTATATTGGAACGCGACAGGCGGCCGATAGCCCTGAACACTTCCTGCATGGCGGGCGCTGCGCCAATGATCTCCGGAACTTCACTGCTCCTAACGGGCGCTACTTCCTTTGCGCTGCGGCCATGATCTACAGCTCGGCGCGTAAGCTCCACTGCTTCGTCAATATCAAACGGCTTTGGCAAATATTCAAAAGCGCCGCCTTCGTAGGCACTCACTGCGCTATCCAGATCGGAATGCGCGGTGATAATAATGACGGGTAGTTCAGGATAGCGTTCCTGTATTTTGGTAAGCAGGTCAAAACCATCCATGCCCGGCATACGCACATCGGTGATCAGTACATCAGGCTGCCCCCGCTCAAGTGTTTCCAGAATGCCACTGGCTGAGGAGAAACTCTTGACGTCCATATCTGCCTTTTCCAGCGCTTTCTCCAATACCCAGCGAATGGACTGATCATCATCGATCACCCACACGCTTTCCTGCTCATCCATTTGCTACCTCCAGCGGTAAAAATATAGTGAACACGGTCCGCCCGGGCTCACTGGTAAATTCAATAATGCCATGGTGCTGGTTGATCATGGACTGTGCGATGGACAATCCAAGGCCCGTGCCGTCAGCGCGTCCCGTTACCATCGGGTAGAATATTTTTTCCTGCATCTCTGCCGGGATGCCCGGACCATCGTCGACAATGTCGATCCGTATCACCAGTTTGTAGCGGGTATGCCCAATGGTGAACTGACGCTGCGTACGGCTGACCAGAATAATTTTTTGTGCGCCTGCCTGGGCGGCGTTACGCACCAGGTTCAGTACTGCTTGAATCAGCAGTTCTGAATCCGCCGGGAATTCCGGAATGCTCGGATCATATTTGCGCACCAGCTCAAGTCCCGGATAGTTCTCGGCATCCACCAGGCTGCGCACATGTTCGAGTACCTGGTGAATGTTGATGATCCGGTTTTCAAGTACATTATTCGGCCCCAGCATGCGATCGACCAGGTTGGTCAGACGGTCTGCCTCCCCGATGATGACCCGGGTGTACTCCTTCAAGCCGTCATTTTGCAATTCGCTTTCCAGCAATTGCGCCGCACCACGCAGACCACCCAGGGGGTTTTTTATTTCATGAGCCATACCACGTAGCAATTCACGGGCTGCCCGTTGCTGGGCAAGAAGATGTTCTTCGTGAGCGATGCGAAGATGTCGATCAATTTGCGTAATCTCCAACAACAGATCCTCTTTGCCTGATGGCGTTACAACACAATCAACGGTCATGCGATGACCGGTTGCGGTATACAACTCCAGTTCACGCTCGGTAAACGGATGGCGCGTTTTCTGTGTCACTTTAAGCCGGTTTAGCAGCGTCTCGCTGGCGCGGATCATATCCGGCCAATAGTGCCCTGTAATTTGCCGCCGGCTGATTTCAAACAGATTTTCTGCAGCCGGGTTCAGATAGACGGGCAACAGCCGCCGGTCCAGTACCAGCACCGCAGTATTCAATGTCTCCAGTAATTGTGCGGCGGATTCCGGTTTGTACTTATCCGACAATGACATGTACCCCTGCGTGCAAAAATCAAACCAGATCTGGTGCTAACAACTGACTCGCGCAATACCCGGATGGAAGCAAATAATAAGCAAAAATATCAAGAGAATATGTGCAGATCGAGCTTGAACATCCATTCCGCTTGAATGCCTTATCGAGAATGGCTGGATATTATTGCACCTCGCAAGACAGCGTGCGCACCATTATAGTGCGTACGTCGTTAAAACGAAATGCCCCGGGTCTGAAGCCGAACGAAGCAGCTATCTTGCACGCGGCGTGGGTGTTGGGGCTCCCGGACCGCGAGGGAAATTTGTGGACTGGCGATGCAGGTGGAACGGTACCGGATTGCTGCGGATCACTTCCTGGTCTTCCGCGTCAATGACAGCCACCGCCACATTGTGTGAACCGCGATCCACATTGGTTATGACGATTTTATTTGACGCTGTCGGTTCACCCTGTGTCTGCCCATCAAGGTAATACTGAAAGCGGTGCCCGGCAGCAACGTTGAGCGCTGGCTCAAGACCGGCGCTGACTGGCACCGCACCGGTATTATCACGCAGCGTTCCATCCGGTTCCGGTGAAACTATACTTAATTTCGTATACCCGGAGGTTGAACCCTTAGTCTTCGCTGACGGTTGACTGGATGTGTACTTCGGGGGAGGGATAGTCGATAGGGGTGGCAAATCAACCGGTTTCTGGTTGCCGACAGGTTCATCGGTATAGACAACGTTGCCCTCTGCGTCAACGGTCTTGTAGACAGCGGCAGACAGACCTGTCGTCCACAGCAGTAAAGTTGCAACAAGAACTGCGAAATTACCTTTATTCATTGGCCCATCCCCTTTTTATCGGCTTCCGACCACCTTACTGACTGGCCGGTTACAGCGCAACAGAAAACGCCCCCGTAAGGGGGCGTTTTTACTACCGCTCGTCGGTTTGTATTACAGACTGTAATACATATCGAACTCAACCGGATGCGTGCTCATGCGCAAGCGTGTGACTTCTTCCATCTTCATGTCGATAAAGGCGTCAATCATGTCGTTGGAAAACACGCCACCGGTTGTCAGGAACTTGCGATCCTTGTCCAGTGCTCCCAGCGCCTGATCGAAGGTAAAGCAGACCTGCGGTATCTTGGCTTCTTCTTCCGGTGGCAGATCATACAGATCCTTGTCCATGGCATCACCCGGATGAATCTTGTTCTGGATACCATCGAGACCGGCCATCAACATGGCAGAGAACGCCAGGTAAGGATTGGCGGTGGAGTCCGGGAAACGTACTTCGATGCGACGACCCTTGGGGTTGGGGACGTAGGGAATGCGAATCGATGCAGAACGGTTACGCGCGGAGTAGGCAAGCATGACCGGTGCTTCAAAACCCGGCACCAGGCGCTTGTAGGAGTTGGTCGAGGCATTGGTGAATGCGTTAAGTGCCTGCGCGTGCTTTATGATACCGCCGATGTAATACAGGGCCATGTCAGACAGGCCGCCGTACTTCTTGCCGCTGAACAGGTTCTTGCCGCTTTTGGCCAGCGACTGGTGCACGTGCATGCCATTACCGTTATCACCCACCAGCGGCTTGGGCATGAAAGTGGCCGTCTTGCCGTAGCTGTGTGCCACGTTCTGCACCACGTATTTCAGGATCTGCACTTCGTCAGACTTGCGAACCAGGGTGTTGAACACGGCACCGATTTCGCACTGCCCAGCCGTTGCCACCTCGTGGTGATGCACCTCGGTCTTGCAACCCATCTCGTCCAGTGCAAGACACATGGCGGAGCGCATGTCATGCAGGGAGTCGACCGGTGGTACGGGAAAGTAACCACCCTTGATGCCGGGACGGTGACCAATGTTGCCATCTTCATATACGCGCTCGGCGTTCCAGGAGGCTTCCTCGGAATCAACCTTGAAGAAAGCACCGCTCATGTCGGCGCCCCAGCGTACGTCGTCGAGCACAAAAAATTCGTTTTCAGGGCCGAAGTAGGCTGTATCAGCAATACCCGTGGACTTGAGATAGGCTTCGGCACGCTTGGCCAGCGAACGCGGGTCGCGCTCGTAACCCTTCATGGTAGCGGGCTCAAGAATGTCGCAACGCAGGTTAATGGTTGGTTCATCAGCGAACAGATCGATCACAGCGGTGGTGGTGTCAGGCATCAGCACCATGTCGGATTCGTTGATACCCTTCCAGCCCGAGATACTCGAACCATCAAACATCTTGCCATCCTTGAAAAAGCCGGCATTGACCTCGCTGACAGGAACCGTTACGTGCTGCTCCTTGCCAAGGGTGTCTGTGAAACGCAGGTCAGCAAACTTGACCCCGTTATCCTTCATTAATTTGTTTACCTTTGCTGCGGACATCTAGCTTCCTCCGAAATAGGATTTTTCTCAAAAAACGGGTTGCAACCTGAACACAGGGCGAAGTACCGGTGACTCCAGATAAAGTGTTCCTGAAAAGAGCAGGAATTATGCCACGGGAAAAACCAGTGGCAAGTCGCAGGGTTATGGAATCTGGCGATAAGCGGCAGCCAATTTATTGCACCAAAATTGGGCGCACATGTCAATGACTGATAAATATTGGTGCGATTATGCCCGAAAACTGACCTGAACCGAATCTACTTCGGGCAATTCCTTCGCCGCCTGCTCGATTTTATCGATCAGCTCCTGGGTATCGGGAACAGTCTCCAGCACCGAAAGGGGCAGCTCCAGGTCTATGCTGAGTTTTCCGCGCAGGTAGTGCAGTGTGATGTGCTCGGCGTCCACGTCCTCGATATCCGCCCACTGGCGTTGCAACGCCCCGATCAGATCCCGCCGCAGCGGTAACTTGTCCGAGAGAGATTCCTGTTCGTCATCCTCCGGGTCAATGTGCACCGTAACATCGGTCACTTCATCGACCCGGTCCATCAGACGGCGGCGTACCGTATCGCCAATCTGATGGCCTTCGGACACACTGATGCACGGATCCACCTGTACATGCAAATCAACCAGTGCATCAGCTCCGCTGCGTCGCGAGCGCAGCATGTGCAAGGCGCGCACGCCATCCACTTTTGCGATTTCCTTACGGATCGCATCCACCACTTCGGGTTCCAGTGCGGTATCGATCAGTTCTTTGGTGCTGGCGCGCACCAGGTCAAAACCGATCTTGGCAATCATTACCGCCACTGCTATCGCAGCAACCGCATCCAGATAGGAATAGCCCATCATGGCGCCAGCCACACCAAATACCACGACTATGGAGGAAATTGCGTCGCTGCGACTGTGCCAGGCGTTGGCCATCAACATATTGGAACGTAACTTGAGGGCCGCTTTCCTTGTGTACTGGTAAATTATTTCCTTGGCAATCACTGATACGAAGGCGACCGCCAATGCAAGCATTCCCGGCGCCAACAACAGATCAGGCTCGTTCATGCGGCGTGTAGCGTCATAGCCAATACCAAAGGCGACAGCGATCAGGGTAATGCCAAGCCCTACTGTCGCCAGCGTTTCTATACGCCCGTGTCCGTAAGGATGAGCTTCATCGGCTTCGCGGTGTGCATGCTTTGAGGCATACAACACGACGAAATCAGTGGCCAGATCTGACAGCGAATGCAGGCCGTCGGCTATCAGCGCCTGCGAATGCGCCAGCAAGCCCACCAGAATTTTCGCTACGCCCAGTAGAAAGTCTACTACCGAACCGATCAGGGTAACTTTACGTACTTCCAGGTAGCGTGGATTATTTGTAACGTCTTGCGTAGTACTGTTCATGTGCTGATTATTATTCACAAACACGTAGACGGATACTGATTTCTTCTTCTTTTTGCGTAATGTCCAGCACCTCGTGCCCGTTCACCCGGCACCATGCGGGAATATCATGAATAGCGCCGGGATCGGTACATAAGATCGTCAGGGTATCACCCACCTGCAAGGTTTCCACTTTTTCCTGGGTGCGAATTACCGGCATTGGACACAGCATGCGGCGCGCATCGAATTCATTCCTGCTCACAAATACCAGTCCGCGGGGATTGCTTCGCCTGCCATGGGTTGTACCTGCAAAGACTGACTTGTGCCATCGGGTGTATGAACCTCAACATCAACCTTTGCGGCATGTCGGCCCTGACTGAAACGCGCGGTAATCTGTGCAGCCAGATCAAGGTCGCCCTGGCTTGTTTCCCCGTCAAGAAGAACCAGCGGGCCGTTGTGACTGGTGATCAGCATGTGAGTGTATTGCTTTCGATAACCTTGCAGAAACCTGTTCTCGCCTTCCTCACGGCCGATGATCATTTTGAAGTTGGGGCGTGGTCGAATATGCCGGCCCACTTTCAGTAACATGATGTCATCCAGTTCGTAACGGCGTTCACCACGCGCTTTCCATAAATCAGCCAGCTTGTGTGAATACTGTTTGTCGGTCAGAAAACAGCAGCCGCCCGCAGGCTGTGCATAGTCTTCAAAACCAAACGACGACGCCAGCGCCATTTGTGGTTTACGCGTACGGCCTTCAAACCCATACAGTCTGCTGCGGTCCACCCAGCCTTCAAGCTCGGGTTTGCTCGGCTCGAGGTTTTTCGCGCACAGCGGTCGTAATAGAAGCTCATCGGCGCCGGATTCGCGGGCGATAACCGGCATAGTACTCTTGCGCTGGGACATTGGGCGCTGGCCTATCACTTCTCCGGTAATAATGAAGTCAAAATCTTTTTTTTCAATCCACTCTCTGGCTTTTTGCACCATGAAGACTTTACAGTCCAGGCAGGGGTTGAGGTTGGCGCCGTAACCGTGTTTCGGATTGATTACGACATCCTTGTATTCCTCGATGATGTCGATAATGTGCAATTTGATGCCCAGCTGTTCGGCAACCCACAGCGCATTGTTGCGCTTGGTTTTGGCCTTGTCCTTTTTGCGGATAGCATGGGTATGGCCCTCAACACAGAAGCCGGTATAAAAGTTGATACCTTCGACATGGATACCCTGTTCCTGGATGACCTTCGCAGCCAGCAGAGAATCCAGGCCACCGGAAACCAGGGCCACGGCTTTACGCGGTTCACTCATGATCGTTGCGGTAATGCGCCTGAATTCAAACGCCTATTGTAGCGTATGCAGGCAACATCATTGTTTGAAATTTTGAGGGGTAATTCAGTGCGGGCGTTTTGAAATCACACCTGGCGCAACGGGTAGTGTTCCACCATCCCGGGCTATCGAGTGGTAAGCGCCTTGACTGCCGGTCTCTGCCCACAGCTCGGCTGCCGCCAGCGGATCCAGTGCCGGCTGACCGGAAAGTCCGCGCATGGCGTGCAGTACGTCCATAAGACCTACAAAAGCATGCGCCAGACGGGTATAAAGCTGATCACTCTGCTTATCCACGATCGAAGCCAGCTGATCGTAGGCGCTGCGTCCCAGCGCGACAAAGTAGCTCACCCTAACCTGTCGACTTTCGGCAATTTGTGGGAAAAGGCCGGAAAAAAGCAGGCATTGGTCGCCAACATCGCGTAACCGGTCTGTTTTCTGGTTTTGCTCATGCTGTGCCTGCAAAAATTCCAGGGCCATGATTTTGCGTGCCAGTTCTGGCCGCCCTGCGAATCGCATCAGCAGAAAAACCAGATATGATTCAAGGCCTTCTTCAAGATTACGATGGCTGGCAACCTGCGCTTCAGAGACCAGCGCGTGCCATTGAGCAACCTCTGTCGGTTGTAAAACCAGTGAATTCATCCAGCACCTCGATGTCCATTCCTTCACACAGCTTATCGGCCGATAAATAATTCTTCTTTAAAGCTTAGACCCTTAAATTCCCTGAATTTATCTGCTTCGAGCTACTTCCGGCGTGCCGCTCAAGCTATACTGCGCGGCTTCGATAATTCCAAACTGTTGATCATTTACCTTGACCACCTCAAATATATCTCCAGTCTCAACGTTTCAGGGCCTGATACAGGCACTGCAGGAATACTGGTCGCGCCAGGGATGCGTCGTGCTGCAACCCTACGATATGGAAGTGGGTGCCGGTACCTTTCACCCTGCGACTTTTCTACGCTCTATTGGGCCCGAGCCGTGGCGCGCCGCTTATGTTCAACCCTCGCGGCGTCCCACCGACGGGCGCTATGGCGAGAACCCGAACCGTCTACAACATTACTACCAGTTCCAGGTAATACTAAAACCCAGCCCGGATAACATCCAGGATTTGTATCTGGATTCGCTTAAAGAGCTGGGTATTGATCCTCTGGTGCATGATATCCGTTTTGTCGAGGACAACTGGGAATCACCCACCCTGGGTGCCTGGGGGCTGGGTTGGGAAATCTGGTTGAACGGCATGGAGGTCACCCAGTTTACCTACTTCCAGCAGGTCGGCGGTCTGGACTGCAAACCGGTGAGCGGGGAAATCACTTACGGCCTGGAACGCATTGCCATGTACCTGCAAGGCGTGGAAAGTGTATTTGACCTGGTATGGACCGAAGGCCCACAGGGCAAGGTCCTCTACGGCGACGTCTTCCACCAGAATGAAGTGGAAATGTCCGCCTTTAATTTTGAGCATGCCAACACCAAGGAATTGTTCCGCTGGTTCGACAGCTGCGAAAGCGATAGCAAGGCACTGATCGAAGCCGGCTTGCCGTTGCCGGCGTATGAATTGATGCTGAAAGCTTCGCATACCTTTAATCTGCTGGATGCCCGCAGTGCCATTTCTGTTACCGAACGGCAACGTTTTATCCTGCGCGTACGCGAATTGGCGAGAGCTGTCGCCCAGGCCTACTATGACCGCCGTGAGGCCTTAGGCTTCCCGATGCTCCGGCAGGAGTCGCAATCTTGAGCAAGACACACGACCTGCTGATTGAAATTGGTACCGAAGAGTTACCGCCCAAGTCGCTGCGCGCTTTGTCCAACGCGTTTGCCGATGGCATGGAAAAAGCGCTCGAGGCCGCGGCACTCAGACCTGCCAAGCTATATGCCTACGCGGCGCCACGTCGGCTCGCCCTGCTGATAAAAGACTTGCCACTTGCACAACCGGACCGCGAGACCGTTCGGCGTGGTCCTGCACTGGCTGCGGCGTTTGATGATGATGGCTGCCCGACACAGGCCGCTCTCGGCTTTGCAAAATCCTGTGGTGTGGAAGTTGAACAGCTGGACCAGCAGGAAACCAAAAAGGGCAGCTGGCTGTCGTTCAGGGCCGCAGTAAAAGGCAAGGCGACAACCCGGCTGATACCGGATCTTGTCCGTCAGTCACTGGCCGGTTTGCCGATTCCCAGACGAATGCGCTGGGGGGATCGCAACGAAGAGTTCGTGCGCCCGGTGCACTGGGTGGTACTGCTATTCGGAGACGAAGTTATCGATGCCGAAATACTCGGCATAAAAACAGACCGGTACACTCGCGGTCATCGTTTCCACCATCCGGAACCGATTTATCTGGGTGAACCCGAGGCCTACCGGCCCATACTCGAAACCGAGGGCTACGTACTGGCCGATTATTCAGCTCGCCGCGAGGCTGTTCGCGCACAGGTTCTGGAGCAGGCCAAGAAACTGGGTGGACAGGCCATCATAGACGACGACTTGCTGGATGAAGTCACTGCATTGGTGGAATGGCCAGTAGCCATCTCCGGACGCTTTGACACGGCGTTTCTTGAGATACCATCTGAAGCCCTTATCTCAAGCATGCAGGATCACCAGAAGTATTTTCCCGTGGTCGATAATGATGGCAAGCTGATGGCACATTTTATCACAGTCGCAAACCTTGTCAGCAAAGACCCGCAACAGATCAAGGCTGGTAATGAGCGCGTCATACGGCCACGTCTTGCGGACGCTGCCTTTTTCTGGAACCAGGACCGCAAACAAAAGCTGGAGCAACGCGCCGATGGTTTACACAGCATGGTATACCAGAAAAAACTCGGCTCTCTTTACGACAAGCAGGAACGCGTGGCAAAGCTGGCCGCAATCATTGCTGCGCAGATCGGTGGCGATGCGGCACATGCAGAAAGAGCTGCGCGACTGTGTAAATGCGACCTGCTTACTAACATGGTATACGAATTCCCCGAACTGCAGGGCATCATGGGGCGCTACTACGCCAGCAACGACGGGGAACCCGATTCCGTTGCAACGGCCATTGAAGAACATTACCGGCCGCGCTTTGCCGGCGATGATTTGCCGATAAGTCGTGAGGGACAGGCGCTCGCGATTGCCGATCGGCTCGACAGCCTGGTGGGAATCTTCGCCATTGGACAGCAACCGACCGGTGAAAAAGATCCCTTTGCACTGCGTCGCGCTGCGCTTGGCCTGGTTCGTCTGTGCATCGAGCAGGAACTCGATGTCGACCTTGAAACGTTACTGAATGCTGCTGCTGCAGGCTTTGATAAATCGTTGGTTGCTTCATCAGCGACCGGCGCAGTGTTCAGCTACGTGATGGATCGCCTGCGCGCCTACTATCATGATTCCGGTATCGCGATCGATCTGATCGATGCTGTGCTGGCAACACGCCCGACACGACTGCTTGACTTTGACCGGCGTATACAGGCATGCCAGGTGTTCCGCCAGCTACCAGAAGCGGAAAGTCTGGCTGCTGCAAACAAGCGTATCGCCAACATTCTTAAAAAGACGGATCAACGAATTCCAGACCAGGTAGATAGCCTACGCCTTGTCGATTCGGCTGAAAAACAACTGGCCGAACAACTTGAGAATCTGAGTGCCAGCGTTGTTCCTTTATTGGAGGCAGGCGATTATACGCCTGCGCTTATACAACTGGCCGGTCTTCGAGAAAACGTTGATGCTTTCTTCGATCAGGTCATGGTTATGGCTGAGGATGACAGCTTGCGTGCCAACCGGCTTGCGTTATTGCAGAGCCTGAGTAAGTTGTTTCTCAGAGTCGCTGATCTTTCACGTTTACAAAGCTGAGGTACATCATGACCGACCGGGATTCCTACCAGGCCATGCTTGATGCTGTGCAGGCTTTTCACGACAAGCACGACTTTAAAAATACCGGCGGCGAGGAAATGACCTATCGCCTGGCTCTCATGGCAGAGGAGCTGGGCGAAATTTCCGCTTGCGTTACCAAGGGCAAGAGCAAGGATGAACTGTGCGAAGAAGTTGCCGACCTGTTTATTCTTGTTGTCGGTACTGCAATAGCGGCAGACTTTGACCTGCGTGATGCTTTCTGGAAAAAAATGGATCAACTCATGCGGCGCGAATCGCGCATGGTCAATGGCCGCATCCGTGTATCCGAATTCCGCAATATGAAACAGGATCCGTCCGGGTCTTGAGCATGGTCCATCAACAACCCGCTCTCCCGGTTCTTTACTTTCGCTCCATCCTGTTCTGGCTGGGCTTTGCAACGTTCACGTTTGTATTTGCATTGCTGCTGGTACTGAGTTTTCCTTTCCCTCTGGAAAAGCGCTTCGCGTTGACTCATGGCTGGTCAACAGCGACTATCTGGTGGCTGCGCATAAGCTGCCATCTGGACTACGAGGTCAGTGGAGCGAAAAACATACCGGACAAGGCGGGAATTATTTTTGCAAAACACCAGTCGACCTGGGAAACGCTGATACTTAATTTCTGGTTTGAAAAACAATCGTGGGTAATAAAACGCGAGCTACTGTGGGTGCCAATCTTCGGTTGGGGTATGTACATGATGAACCCTATAGCACTAAATCGCAGGGCTGGTAAAAAGGCTATTGACCAATTAGTAGATCAAGGGCGTGAGCGGCTTGAGAAAGGCAACTGGATTGTCATCTTTCCTGAAGGCACGCGCACCGCACCCGGCACGAAAGGACGCTATCGTATTGGTGGTGCTATTCTTGCTGAACGTACCGGCGCTGCGATAACACCCATCGCTCATAATGCCGGCGAGTACTGGCCTCGGCGCAGTTTCATAAAGCGGCCCGGTGTTATTAAAATTTGTATCGGACCATCGATTGAAACAAATAACAAATCCGCTCATGAAATACTCGCTGAAGCGGAACAGTGGATAGAATCCGAGATGGCAAGGATTACAACACTGAAAGCCGTAAGGGACTGAAAGTCACACGTCAAGATTGGACACAGACAGCGCGTTGCTTTCAATGAAGTCCCTGCGTGGTTCAACCTGGTCACCCATCAGCGTAGTAAAGATCTCATCGGCTGCGACAGCATCCTCGATTTGCACCTGTAGCATGCGGCGTGTTTCAGGATTCATGGTTGTTTCCCATAACTGATCCGGATTCATTTCACCCAGTCCCTTGTAGCGTTGAATATGCTGTCCGCGTTTGGCTTCATCTATTAACCACACCATCGCCTGTTTGAAACTGGTAACCGGCTTCTCTTTGTCCCCGCGCTGGATAAAGGCATCATCTCCCAGCAGACCGTCGAGTTGTTCACCCAGTGCCACCATGCGTCCGTACTCAGCGCTGGCAAAAAACTCACTCGGGATCTGCTGTTCGCTGGACACTATGCCGTGAGTCATTTTACAAATGTGTATCGTGAAACCTTCGTGTTCCTCATCCTTGTCTACCTTGACTGCATAGCGCTCGCCCGCCTTTTGGTGACTATTGATTCGTTCCTGCAATTCAGCACACCATTCCTGGATTTTGATCATATCGTGCAGATCAACTTCTTCCAGCGCAGACATGTACAACATCTTCTCCAGAGCGATTGCGTTGTAACGCCGTGACAACCGCTCGATAGAGGCCGTCACTGCCATGTATTGTTTTGCCAGGTTTTCCAGGCCGGGGCCGGTCAGGGCCGGGGCACTCTTGTTCACATACAGGCTGGCTTTATCCAGCGCCGCTTGCATAAGATACTCCTGCAGTGCGGCATCATCCTTAACATATTGTTCTTGCTTGCCTTTTTTAGCCTTGTACAGTGGCGGCTGGGCGATATAGATATAACCCTCCTCGATCAGCTCGTGCATCTGGCGGTAAAAGAAGGTCAGTAGCAGAGTACGAATGTGGGAACCGTCTACATCCGCATCTGTCATGATTATGATCCGGTGATAGCGGAGTTTATCAATGTTGAACTCATCCCGACCGATGCCACAGCCAAGCGCGGTGATCAAAGTCCCCACCTCGACCGAAGAGAGCATCTTGTCAAAGCGCGCCTTCTCCACATTTAGAATCTTGCCCTTGAGGGGAAGAATCGCCTGTGTGCGTCGGTCCCTGCCCTGTTTGGCTGAGCCGCCGGCGGAGTCACCCTCCACCAGGTACAGCTCGCATTGAGCGGGGTCGCGCTCCTGGCAATCCGCCAGCTTGCCGGGTAGGCCGGCGATATCCAGCGCACCCTTGCGACGGGTCATATCACGCGCTTTACGAGCGGCCTCCCGGGCCATCGCCGCTTCCACTATTTTTGCTGTGATAGCCTTTGAATCTAAAGGATTTTCAAGGAGATAGCTTTCAAGTTTATCAGAGACCGTGGATTCCACGATACCCTTTACCTCGGATGACACCAGTTTGTCCTTGGTCTGCGAGGAGAATTTGGGATCCGGCACCTTGACCGACAGCACCGCGGTCAGCCCTTCACGAGCATCGTCACCGATAGTGTTGACCTTGTTCTTTTTGGATACCTGTTTTTCCATGTATTGATTCAGGGTACGCGTCAAGGCAGCGCGGAAACCGGCCAGGTGGGTACCGCCGTCAAGCTGGGGAATATTGTTGGTGAAGCAGAAAATATTTTCCTGATAGGAGTCATTCCATTGCATGGCAACTTCGACTCCGACACCATCTTTCTGACCGGTGAAGTAAAAAACAGTCGGGTGTAAAGGCGTTTTGTTCCTGTTCAGGTGTTCCACGAAAGCCCTGATACCGCCCTGGTATTCGAAAACAGTCTGTTTGTCTGTGCGTTCGTCGGACAGTTTTATGCGCACGCCCGAATTAAGAAAAGAGAGTTCTCTCAATCGCTTGGAGAGAATATCGTAATGGAACTCGGTATCGCCGAAAATATCAGTGCTTGGCTTGAACCTGATTTCCGTGCCGCTCTGGTCCGTATCGCTGATCGCTTTCAGCGGCTCTTTGGGTTCGCCCAGTACGTATTCCTGGTAGTGGAGCTTTCCATCACGGCGAATTGTCAGCTTCAGGTTTTCAGACAACGCATTGACCACCGAAATACCGACACCATGCAATCCACCTGAAACCTTATAAGAGTTATCGTCGAACTTACCGCCCGCGTGTAACACCGTCATAATGACTTCAGCAGCAGATCGACCTTCTTCGGGGTGGATATCGACCGGAATTCCTCGGCCATCATCGGTAATCGTGACTGAATCATCACTGTGCAGCGTAACGGTTATTTCTGAACAATAGTTAGCGAGTGCTTCGTCAATGGAATTATCGACGACCTCAAACACCATGTGGTGCAATCCGGTACCGTCATCGGTATCGCCGATGTACATACCTGGCCGTTTGCGTACGGCTTCAAGTCCTTTAAGAACCTTGATATTTGATGAATCGTAGCTGGGTTTATCGCTCATGATGGTAGAATCCGGAGGGTACCGGAGGATTATACCACCTCAGTGACAACACCGTGTTTCACGTGAAACCGTCCGGCCTGGTCTGACTTCCAACCCGTATTTTCAATATCGTTGATGGCCGTAACAAAAACCTGCGCTCCAACTGATCGCAAAAGTTGAAGAACGCGCTGTTGATTTTCCCCATCGAGTTCGGCGCCAATATCATCCATCAGGAAAAGGCTGATTTGCGAAGTATCGCGCTTTAGAAGCTGTGCCTGTGCAACTTTCAGCGCTGTTACAAACAGTTTGAGTTGTCCTCTGGAAAACTGCTCGATTAGCGGCTGACCCGCATAGAGAAATACAAGCTCCGCGCGCTGTGGGCCTTGCCGCGTATAGCCCAGTTCTCTGTCTCTTGTTAGTGCAGCCTCCAGTGCTTGACGGTAGGACATCTCCTGGGACCACCCCCTTCTGTAACCGATCCTCAATTCTCCATCCGCATCCAGTAATCCGGCGCTTATGGTCGACACCACCGATTCCAGTTCCTTTACGTAACACTCGCGCATTTGATGAAGTTCTTCACCACTGCTAGCGAGCTCGATATCCCAGGCAGCTATTTCTTTTGCAGAGGCATTTTTTCTCAATGCGGCGTTACGCTGTTTCAGTAGCTTGTGGAATCGTTTCCACTCCTGCAGGTACACCCGTTTCACGTGAAACAAACCCCAATCGAGGTATTGGCGTCTAAAAGCCGGTCCCTCCTCAATGAGCCGATGTAAATTACCCCCTAACCATTGAACTGGAAAAAGTGCCGCCAGTTCAGACAATCGCTTTACCGGCTTACTGTCAATACGAGCGATAAGTTTCTTTTCAGAGCGACTCATCCCGACAGGTATCTCTCGCTCCCCTGCCTTACACACCGTTGCGACCAGCTGGAATCCCGTTTCACCCGTCTGAATTGTTTTATCCAGATCGCGAGTACGAAATGATCGTGCCCTGGCTAACACGAACAGGGCTTCAAGCAGGCTGGTTTTACCAGCGGCATTTTCGCCGATAAAAAGGTTTAACTGGGGAGAAAAACGGAGCTTGACCGATTCAATATTACGGAACCCGTCAATCGATAGGGATTTCAGAGGCATCAGAAAGGGCGGATCCCTTGGACAGGACCGCTACAGTATTCAGTTACAATCGCATCGGCATAACAACATAGCGGTATTGCTCAGTCCCAGGCTGCCGAATCAGACAACTGCTATTGGAATCGCTCAAAGTAATTTCCACGTTGTCGCTACGCACCGACGACAGCACATCCAGCAGGTAGGTCACATTAAAGCCGATTTCCAGATCACCGCCCTGGTAATCCACCTCAAATTCTTCGTCAGCCTCTTCCTGTTCCGGGTTATGTGCTTGAATTTTAACGTTATTATTATGAAGATTGAGCCGGATACCGCGATATTTCTCGTTTGACAGAATCGATGCACGCGACAATGCCTGGCGAAATAAATCCCGGTCAGCAAGCACCCGTTTGTCTCCATTTTTGGGCACTACGCGTTCATAGTCCGGGAAGCGCCCATCCACCAGCTTGGACGTGAAACATGCATCAGCGGTACGTAAACGGATATGGTTAACGCCCACTTCAACCTGCACCGGCTCGTCGCTGGTATCCAGCAAGCGCTGTAATTCCTGAATACCCTTCCGCGGCACAATCACCTGGCGTGAATGACTGACTGAAATGTCAACTTCCGTGTCACATAACGCCAGGCGGTGACCATCCGTCGCAACCGTGCGTAGCAAACCATTTCCTATTTCCAGCATCAGTCCATTGAGGTAGTAACGTACATCCTGCTGGGCCATTGAAAACTGTGTTCGTTCGATACTTTCCTTAAGCTTGTTTTGTGAAACTGCAAACTGACAATCGCTTTTGATTTCTTCTATAACAGGAAAATCTGTGGCGGGTAATGTAGCCAGGGTAAAGCGACTTTTGCCGGATTTTATCTGCGCTTTCTGCTCCTTGAAGCTGAATTGTATCTCTGCGTTCTCTGGCAGTGCTTTGCAGATATCTACCAGTTTGCGGGCCGGCAATGTAATTTCCCCTGCTTCATCAATTTGCACAGATGCCCTTGCCTGGATTTCAACTTCCAGATCGGTTGCTGTTATCTGCAAACCTTGATCATCTGCAACAATCAGCACATTACCCAGCACAGGCAGTGTTTGACGACGTTCGACGACACCAATGACTTGCTGTAGCGGTTTTAGCAAAGACTCTCGGTCAATCGTGAATTTCATTACTTATCCTTTAATATATATTCTTTAATTCTATTCATTTGTTACTGTTATTAGTGCCGGATAAAATTGTTAGCAACCAAAAAATATATAGATAATTCAATGTATTATAACCAATTCGGGTTCTGATAAAGCGCCTCTGAAACTGTGAATCACCTGTGGATAATATCGGAAAACTATTGTGCCGCAAATTTATTCACCGCTTATCCACACTATGCAGTCAGAATTCTCCACAGGTTACTGTAGTCCTCGGCAATCCGCATATCCGATTCTTTCAGTTCATTCACTTTGCGACAGGCGTGTAATACGGTGGTGTGATCACGCCCGCCGAACGCAGATCCGATTTCTGGCAAGCTGTGATTAGTCAGCTCCTTTGCCAGTAACATGGCAATCTGACGTGGTCGCGTAATGGAGCGTGTGCGCCGCGCGGAATGTAAATCGGCCACACGAATTTTGTAATACTCGGCAACGGTCTTCTGGATGTTGTCAATTGAAACCAGTTTGTCCTGCAGGGCCAGAAGATCACGCAAAGCTTCTTTGGTAAATTTGATATCAATAATGCGACCGGTAAATCGTGCGCTGGCAACCACGCGCTTCAGGGCACCTTCAAGCTCGCGGACATTGGAGTTAATACGCTTGGCGATAAAAAAGGCAACGTCGCCGGGTAAATCCACGTGTGCCTGTGTCGCCTTGTTCACCAGTATGGCTACGCGGGTTTCCAGTTCCGGAGGCTCTATGGCAACGGTCAAACCCCAGCCGAAACGGGATTTGAGTCGTTCCTCCAGGCCCTTGATCTCTTTGGGATAGCGATCACAGGTGAGGATGATTTGACTCTGGCCTTCCAGTAAGGCATTGAAAGTGTGAAAAAATTCTTCCTGTGAGCGTTCCTTGCCGGCAAAAAACTGAATATCATCAATTAACAGTGCGTCAACTGAGCGGTAATGCCGTTTGAATTCGTTCATCGCGTTGTGTTGCAGCGCCTTGACCATATCGGCGACAAAACGCTCTGAGTGCAGATAGACCACTCGGGCGCTGGGCCGATTGGCGACAATCGTGTTACCGACAGCCTGCATCAGGTGGGTTTTCCCCAATCCTACACCACCGTAAATGAACAGGGGGTTATAGGCTTCACCGGGATTTTCTGCTATCTGCAAGGATGCAGCACGCGCCAGCTGGTTCGATTTACCTTCCACAAAGTTGTCAAAGGTAAAGCCAGGATTCAGGTTGCTTTTTTGCGGTACGCCTTTATCCCTGCGCCGTGTCATGCGCACTGGCGGTTCGGTTTTTCCGTTGCCGGACGTTCCCACGCTTTCTTCAGCAACCCGGGCGGACCCGACCTCCAGCTCCACTTTCCGGTCCTCATCCTGGCAGAGGGTGTCTACAGTTTCCTGGATATTGGCAATGTAGTTATTTTTTACCCAATCCAGTACAAAACGGTTAGGCGCGAGTAATTTCAGCCCATGTCCCTCTTCCACCGCATGCAGTGGACGTATCCAGGTGTTGAATTGTTGTTCGGGCAGCTCGGTTTCGAGCCGCACCAGACATTGTTGCCAGAGTGAGCCCTGCAAAAGGTGACCTCGGTGATTAGTCATGTGGTACGGTGCTGGACCGAGCAGTCTAACGTGCGCGCCAGTACTTATCCACAACTAAACTGACCTTAAACGGCCACGAAAGCGGTTGACAGACAGGGGGCAGAGAAAGTACCCTGTGCGGTCTGTTTTGGCCCGCACCTGCGCGGGCCTTTTATCTATTTTGGGATCGGATTGCGGCTATGAAACAGACATTTCAACCAAGTAACCTTAAGCGCAAACGCACCCACGGTTTCCGTGCCCGGATGCGTACCAAGAGTGGCCGCCTTGTGATCAAGGCCCGGCGGGCAAAAGGGCGCGCGCGCCTGGCAGTCTGAACGCCTCCTCCTTGAGTGCGGCTGCAGCGCGTTACCCTGTTACGTATCGCCTGTTGAAGGGAGCACAATACCAGCGGGTGTTCAAGCATAGCGAATTCAAGGCCAGCGATCGTTTTATTACGATACTGTCCGTGACCAATGAATTGCGGCACCCGCGTCTGGGAACGGCAGTGTCGATCAAGGCTGCTGGCAACGCGGTTCAGCGTAACCGCATAAAGCGCCTGGTTCGAGAGAGCTTTCGCCTGCACCAGGAGCTCCTTGGTAGCAATGACCTCGTCGTTCTTGTTCGGCCCGGCATCAGTTCACGAAGCAATCAACAATTACTCGGCGCACTGGACACTCACTGGCATACAATCGCAGCGCATGCGCACACTGGTTCTGATACTCATTAAAGGTTATCGCATGGTCCTCAGCCCCTGGCTGGGTAACCATTGCCGGTTCACGCCGACCTGTTCTCATTATTCGATCACAGCGATTGAGCGCTTTGGTCTGCTGCGTGGGGGCTGGTTGTCATTGCGCCGTATCGGTTCCTGCCACCCCTGGCATGCCGGAGGCATCGACCCGGTGCCAGAGCAGAACTGTAACAATTCAACATCACAAGAACAGCCACCGAAGCATATTAATGGATAACCCACGCACACTTTTAGCGATCGCCCTCTCCTTTCTGGTGCTGCTTATATGGCAGGCCTGGATGAAAGACTACGGACCGCAGCCGCAACCACAGACAGTGGAACAGTCAGCTGAACCAGCGACACCAGCAGTCGCTGAAACAGGCGAAGACTTGCCCGTGGCTCCCGACGACTCGCCACCGGTCTCCGATAATGATGAGGTAGCGGTCCAGCTCCCCGAAGGTCAGCGCGTCGAAGTCGTTACCGATTTATTCAGTGTCATTATCGATACGCAGGGCGGCGACCTTAGAGAGGTGGATTTGTTGCAGTATCCGTTGACTACGGATAAAGACAGTGGGCCGTTCAGATTGCTGCAGGAAAGCACAAGCGAGCTTTTCATTGCGCAGAGCGGGCTGCGAGTGGGCAAGGGCAAGGGTCCGGAGCCAACCCACTACGCGAATTTTCAGGTTGACCAGAACCGCTTTGAACTGAATGCGGATGCCGATTTGCTTGAAGTTCCGCTGCGCTGGAGTAATGGCGCCGGCGTTGAAGTCACTAAGCTGTACCGTTTCCGGCGTGACAGCTACGTTATAGAAGTCGAATTTCAGGTAAACAACACGAGTGGTAACGACTGGACAGCGCGGCCTTACTTCCAGTTGCAACGTACGCCGCCCGCCACCACACAGCGCTTTATCTATACCTATACCGGTGGTGTGTTGTACAGCCCTGAAGAGAAATACGAAAAGATCAAGTTTGATGATATGCAGGACGTTGATCTGAGCCGTGACATAAAAGACGGCTGGGCAGCTATGATCCAGCATTATTTTGTAGCCGCCTGGGTGCCGCCTGTTGAGCAGGTCGGGCATTATTACTCAAGGGCTTTGAAAGGCGAGCGCTACGTTATCGGATTGATAGGGCCTTCCTTAAAAGTGGCGGCAGGCAGTGATCAGGTTACCAGTGCCAGGTTGTTCGTCGGGCCCAAACTACAGCACGCCATGAAAGAAGTTGCACCGGGCCTGGAACTGACCGTTGACTATGGTGTGCTTACCATACTGGCGCAACCGATATTCTGGTTGCTGGAGAACATTCACGCACTGGTGGGTAACTGGGGATGGTCGATAATTTTCCTGACCATGCTGATCAAGCTGGTATTCTTCAAGTTATCGGAAACCAGCTACAAGTCAATGGCCAATATGCGCAAGCTGGCACCGCGGCTGCAGGCGTTGAAAGAACGTTATGGTGATGACAAGCAGAAACTGAATCAGGCCATGATGGATATGTACAAGAAAGAAAAGGTCAACCCGCTGGGTGGCTGTCTTCCCGTACTTGTCCAGATTCCTGTGTTCATCGCGCTGTACTGGGTGTTGCTTGAAAGTGTCGAAATGCGCCAGGCGCCGTTCATGCTGTGGATCCAGAACCTGTCGGCCGCTGATCCTTATTTCATATTGCCGTTGATCATGGGTGCTACCATGCTGATTCAGCAAAAGCTGAATCCCGCACCTATGGACCCGATGCAGGCGAAGGTCATGATGATTCTGCCGATCGTCTTCACAGTGTTTTTTGCTTTCTTCCCCTCCGGCCTGGTGCTGTACTGGGTCGTGAACAACACCCTGTCGATTGCCCAGCAGTACGTTATAACCAAACGTGTGGAAGCAGCTGGCTAACCCTGTGTTGCACGAAGGCGGTGGGCGCTGATTCGCCGCTGTGACTGCGACTACTGACACCATTGCAGCAGTGGCTACGCCGCCTGGTCGCGGTGGTGTTGGTATTGTCAGAATATCCGGGCCAAAGGTACCCGCTATTGCCGATCAGTTGCTTGGCGCTCCCGCTACGCCCCGTGTTGCCGAATTACATGTTTTCACAGATTCCGAAGGTCAGGCCCTCGATGAGGGGTTGAGCCTTTTCTTTCCGGCGCCACATTCTTTTACCGGCGAACATGTTCTCGAATTGCACGGCCATGGCGGACCCGTCGTCATGGATTTGTTATTGGCGCGTGTAATGGAGCTGGGTGCGCGGCAGGCGCGACCGGGTGAATTTTCTGAACGCGCTTTCCTTAATGACAAGCTGGACCTGGCGCAGGCGGAAGCTATAGCTGACCTTATCGACAGCAGTACCGAGCAGGCGGCCCGCGCCGCGACACGTTCGCTGCAAGGTGAATTTTCCAGCAAGGTGCAGGTGCTGGTAAACGCACTCATTGAGCTGCGCAGCTACGTCGAAGCCGCTATCGATTTTCCGGAGGAGGAGATCGATTTCCTCAGCGACGGCGAAGTACAGCGTCGCCTCGCCAACGTTGTCGACCAGTTGCAACAAGTACGCTTGCAGGCAAGGCAGGGTTGTCTGTTACACGAAGGAATGAACCTGGTGCTGGCGGGTCAACCCAACGCCGGCAAGTCCAGCCTGCTGAATGCACTGTCTGGAAACGAAACAGCTATCGTCACGCCAATCGCCGGTACCACCCGGGACGTACTGCGGGAGCATATACAGATAGATGGCATGCCCTTGCATATTATCGATACCGCAGGTTTACGCGACAGCAGCGATCCGATTGAACGGGAGGGTGTTCGCCGCGCCTGGTCGCAGATTGAACAGGCTGACCGGGTCTTGCTGATTATAGATGATCAGGTTGGGCTGACGCCGGAAGACGAAGCGGTACTGGCCCGCCTGCCGCCCAGCCTGCCGCACACGCTGGTGTACAACAAGATCGATCTTGGCACGCGTCCGGCAGGCATAAACCGTCGAAAGTCTGCTACCGAAGTATCACTGAGCGCTACTAGCGGAGAGGGGCTGGGCTACCTCAGAAGTCACCTGAAGGAGGTGATGGGTTACGTGGAGTCCGGCGCCGGCGGCTTCAGCGCAAGAAGGCGTCATCTGGATGCCTTGCTGCGAGCCGGCGCAAATCTGGACAATGCACAAAGCGCTCTGAACAGCGGTGCCGGCGAACTAGTGGCCGAAGAGTTACGCCTGGCCCAGCAACGCCTTTCGGAGATTACCGGCGAATTTTCCAGTGATGATCTGCTGGGGGAAATTTTTTCGGGTTTCTGTATCGGAAAATAACCGCCCACCTAAAATCAGTGTTTACTGATGTTCCCCCTGGCGTACGTTACCAACAGCAAACGAAACGCGGCCAAGAAAAAAATTTTCACATGGCTGGAATAATATTTTGTTGAAAGTCCTCTAGAAACCAGAACATCGGCCGATGGCGGTGTTAGCGTTCCCTAAGGAGGACAGGAATATGAAGTCGGTTTTTACAGTATCATTAGTAGCACTCAGCCTTGCGATGGCGAGTTTTTCTGGCAGTGTGTTGGCGGATCCTCTTGCTAAAAAGCCCGCCGCGTCAGAGGGCATGTTTCACCCGGAGCGGATCATGCCAGTACCAAAGGCACCCGAAAATCAACCGTTCGCCGAGCATTTTGCGATTTTTCATATCTCCAGCGGTGATGAGTTTGCGCAGAAGCTGGTGCTGAACAACGCGCAGAACCTGTCCAATTTTTACGGACCTGACAAGGTAGCCATCGAAGTCGTTGCCTACGGCCCGGGATTGCGTGCGCTGTTCAAGGAAAACACTAATTCCAAGCGTATCCAGCGCATGGCAGACCAGCAGGGCATCACCTTCTCGGCTTGCGCCAATACCATGAAAGGCATGGGCCGCGACGTACCAACCTTGAACAAGGTGGCAAAAGTGGTTCCAGGTGGCGTGGTGCGCATTATGGAACTGCAGGAAGCCGGCTGGAGTTATATACGTCCCTGATAAAGATTAGCGCTTGCTGCTATCAAACAGTGTTTGTGTTCACTAATAATTTACGTTAGTACATAGGCACGAGCAACAGGTTGGGCTGTTGCTTTAAAACAACTAAAGTTTGTTAAGGAAGGATTGGATATGGCTAAAAAACTCAGTTCGGTTACAGGATTGCTTGCTGCATTCGTGACACCGTTGTTGTTGTCGAGCGGTGCAGAAGCGGCAAACTGGTTCAAACTACGCGGGACAGAACCCGGCGGTACAGCGCACACACTTCAGGTGTGGGGCTTCCTGCAGCCGCAGTTCACCAAGGATACCAGTGACGATATTGAAGGTGCTGTTGGTGGTCTTGCGGGTGCAAACGGTACCAAGCCGGTTCCGGGTACTATCCCTCCGGATCGTACTTCACAACAGTCTTTCTCAATGCGCCGTGCACGAATCGGTATCCGCGGCACCATGATCCCGGTGAGTAACGACATCGATTATTTTATCCTGACTGAATGGGGTCAGAACGGTGTCACCCGCGGCGGTGGCGCATCACATTTGCTGGATGCGTCCGTCACCTTCAACCAACTGTCGCGCGGGCAGGACGACAATGGTCTGGAGAACGCAGGTCTCCGTATCCGTATGGGTCAGTTCCTGTTCTCGCAGACCTCCGAGGCCCTGTCGCATTCAACACCAGGCCGACGTGTACATATCTTCATGCCCGAAGCGACCTTTGCCAATGCGTTGATGCGGCCCGCCAATGACAATGGCGTGGGCAACTGGCCGGAAGATGAAGTGTCGGTGAATGCCGGCCGTGACGTCGGTATCGAGCTGTTCGACTTCCCGCAGTTCAACGATCCTGTCTTCGGAGGCGGCCCGTTGGAATTGACCTACTCGCTGGGTATCGGTAATGGCAACACCATTGGCGAACTGAACCGTGATGGCAATTTCCGCAAATACGGCTGGTTGTCGATTGCCAAGTTGTTCGATAACACACGCGGTCCGCGCCGCCATGATATGCAGCTGTATGGCTGGTATCAGAAGGGCGATATTTCCTTCAACAATGATCTGAACAATGATGGCCGCCCTGATGGCACGCCAATTCCGGCCGGCGGCAACCTGAATCCCGGTAATCTCAGTACCAATGGCGCCGCTCCAGGATCATGTGGTGGTGTGACAGGTACCGGTGTGGAGTTTGCTTGTGCCAGTCCTGGAACCCGCGTTTTCAAAAATGGAAACCAGAGCGACGAAGAGCAGAAGTACTGGGGCTACGGGTTTGAGTACTTTGACAAACCCTTCAACAGCATGGGCCAGATCCGTTTCAATGCTGAATACCAGAAGCAGGACGGCTTGACCTTTGACGGCGCCCAGTCCCCCTCGGCGGCTATCAACGACAATATCGGTGGCTTCGAAAGTATCCTCTACCAGATAGATGGGGAAAACACCGGCTGGTACGCTGACCTGGGTTACGATATCCACGGCCATCTGCGTTCCCTGGGTATTCCTGCCAAACGGACCACCTTGAACGTGCGCTATGACGAGTTCAACCGCAACAATGGTAATGCGGTGAGAGAGGCCACCTTCAAGACCTGGTCGCTGACCGGTGAGTACTTCTTCCACAAGAAGGCCAGGGCTACACTGACCTATCAGTTCCGCGATTTCGATGCGGATAAGCGGGCCGGCCAGGCGCAAACCAACGGTAATGCAGTCCTCAAGCAGGTCGATAACCGCATCGGTGCGCAGGTCACCTTCATTTATAAAAATGTACTCCTCCGCTAAGGTGTTAGTGCCAAGCTGAAGCACACTAAGAGGCTCGCGAGAGCCTCTTTTTTTGTCTGTTAAAATCAATAGCGGTATGCGAGCATGTGACCTGGCAAACATGTTTTGGATGTACCGTGGGGGTAGCCTTTGCCGAGGACAACCTGCACACATTGCAGCATTTGATTTTTACCATATACATCTGACCAAGCGATTGAACGTAGCAAGCAGCAGGGCGCACAGATGCTGAAACCCTTGATGGCGGCCGATAGCACCCGTATACACCCACTGGCAATTGCGCTAAGCCTGGCCTGTCTTTTGTTCTGGGCAGATCATGGTCACGCAGAACGCTTAAAACAACGGGGGGTGGCGATCCCCGATGCGCCGGACATGTTTTTTCAGGGCACGACCCGACTGGACAGGAATGATAGTGGCGCTGACCTGACGCTGCCGCTGGATGCAAGTGAAACCTGGCAGCTGCTCAATCGGGTGCTGACAGATCTGGGAATAAAGCCGAAGCAACAGGATGCTCAAAGGCAACTCCTGCTTACAGACTGGGTTTTGTGGATCTGGGATCCGAGTTTGGAAACCGGCCGCAGTAAACCCCCGCTCAAAGCCCTGACACGTACCTACGAACGTCACCGGTTCGAATTCAGTGTCAGCACTGCTGAGGTCAACACGGGTGCGCTGATTCATATCAGTGATGCCGTGCGTCAAAGGGAAGTCGATATCACACCTGACAGTGAATATACCTGGTTGCAGTGGCAGGATGCTCCCGTTCAAGCCGATGCTGCCTGGAGTTTCATGCGCCGCTTGCAGGGTAATTTTGAATCGGCGCTCTCATCACGTCTGATGACTTCTACAGTGGCTTCGCCGCGTATTATTGAACCGGTGCGGACACCCGAGCCAGCTCAACAGGTGACGCCGGTTGCACCGAAAGCACCAGCCCCTGCTTCTGCGCCGGTCACGGTGATCGTTGAGCCTGCCAGGATGCTGCCAGTACCGGTACCAGCGCCGCCTCAGCCGGTTGCGAAGCAAAGAATCAGCAAGCCCAGCCAAACGGAATCACCTGCCGTTGAACTGCCTCAGGTGGTGGCTGAGGAACCGGCCAGGGTTGCGAACCCCCCCCTGCCAGTGCCTCCGCCCACAGTTGAACCGCAGCCCACCCCCGTAGAGCCGGCGCCCGCCAGGCCGGACAAACCTCAGACTGCGTCGATGCCACCACCGGCCGATGCCAATATACAACCGGTCCCGGCACCCACGGTGGTCCAGGGTGGGCTGTTGGTGGATGGCGGACTGGATGCAACCTGGCAGGCGCTGCTCACGGCGATTGATGCGCTGGGCATCAAGCTGCAAAGCAGCGACCCGGTCCAGCATATGCTGACCACGCAGTGGATTGACGCCAGATATGACAAAAAGAACCAACAGTTCGCAATGGAGTCAAAGACCGAGGAGCGCTGGGCGTTTGATCTCTGGGGTAAGGGCCAGCAACGGCACCGTTTCCAGTTGATCCTGATCCCGGCGGATGGCGGCGCCCGAACCATGGTGTATGCCTACCATACCGGTTTCCAGGTAGAGACTGACCAGACACCGGATTCGTCCCAGACGCTGCTTTACTGGAAAGACCATAAAACCGAACCGGCTATCGCGATGGCGTTCCTGCGGCGGTTGCAGCTCGTGGTCAGACAATAGACTAATGTTCTCAGGAGGTGTTTTATGTCTGTATTGAAGAAACCCTACCCTGCACTACCCATTGTGATCGGTGCTTTTGTAGTTGGAACTTTGGCGCCGGCTGGTAGTATCAACGCCACTGAAAATCCTTTTGCCTCCAGCCAGCTTGCGGGCGGCTATATGATGGCTGCCGAAGATATGAAAAAAGACAAGGAGGGTAAGTGTGGAGAAGGAAAGTGTGGTGGCAAAGGAGAAAAGGAAGCGGTCTGTGGTATGTATAGCATTGGCAGTGCTCACAAGGACGACTCCAAGGTCAAGGACGGTAAATGTGGCGGCCACAAAGTGGTCGAGGCGTTGTGCGGCGGCGACCGCTAGCGCATGAATACAAATTTTTTACAATCAATAAAGGAGGAATAACATGCTTCGAGTACTATTGGTCCTGGTTTCATCACTGTTGTTTATGCCGCTCGCCCAGGCAGCGGACAATGGCCTGATCACAATGAAAAGCCCTCACAGTGTTGGCGAAACGCTCGACCGCTTCGAAAAGGCGGTGGCAAGCAAGGGAATGACGGTGTTTGCGCGTGTCGACCATGCCAAGGGAGCGGCCAGCGTAGAACTGGAGCTCCGGCCTACCGAGCTATTAATTTTCGGCAACCCGAAAATAGGTACCTTGTTGATGCAGAGTAACCAGACTGCCGCCATCGATCTGCCTATGAAGCTGCTCGCCTGGGAAGATGAAAGCGGGCAGGTCTGGATCGCCTACAACGATCCGGCTTACCTGGTAAAACGGCACGCTATTACCGATCGCGACCCGGTGGTGGAAAAGATGCGCAAGGCGCTGGGTAATTTCTCTGCCGCGGCTACTGCAAAATAAGCGCAGCCATAACAGGAAAGGGCGCGTTATCCAACGCGCCCTTTCCTTTATTGTTTATGTGTCGGATATGCGGGCTAGATTTCCGGGAGGTTATCGACTTTGACGTAGGTCCAGCCTGCGTGCAGGCGTCCGATAATGTGATCGATGGCCGTCTTGTCAGTATCGATGTCCTGAATAATCGGTGCGTCTATGCCGCGCTTGTGCAAGTTGCGGAGACCGTTGGCACAAGCAATAAAATGCACATTATCATGTTTGCGCATCATGGCGACGACCCGCTGCTTTACTGGGGAGGTATCCGTCCGCATCAGATCCAGTCCGCCGGAGTTGGCAATCACTTCGATCTGGCTACCATCGGTCCTGTTCTTGTCCAGGAAGTCTTCGATGTAGTTCAGAGCGGCATCAAACTGCTTCGGATCTGATTCGCTGATATGCAGCACGACGCGATCTTTGTGGGGATGTGGCGTAATGGCCAGTGCCGGTGGGTTGCCGGAATCGTCTGCCAGTCGCTCGCTGCAGTAATAGCCCAGAACTCCGCTGCCAAAACCCAGCGCGAGTACCAGTAAGGACGCTGCGATTCCAACACCGGAACCCACAGAAAAGCCCTGTTTTGGCGTGGACCGGGTATGTACCGGTGCTTCCAGGTGCTCGAAGCCTATTTTTATCAGGTCTTTCGCCCGCCGCAGCTGATACAGACGCTCGCGTGTATCGGGGTCTTTTTCCACCGCGGTGAGCACGCTATCGCAGTTGGCTTTATCAAGCTGACCGTCGACAAACGAGGCTAACATCAGGTCGTCAATATAATCTGAATTTGACATGGCGCTATTTCACTATCCGTATGTGTTCTCTGCCGGTACCTGACTGCAGATCCGGGCTCTCGAGTTTCGACAGCAGGTTTTTGCGAGCCCGGTGCAGCCGACTCATCACCGTACCGATCGGGATATCGAGTACTTCGGCGACGTCACAGTAGGAAAACCCTTCCAGATCGACCAGGGAGATAACCTGGCGCTGTTCTATGGCCAATGACGCTACGGCACTGCGCACCTGCATTACGATTTCCAGTTCATGGCAATCGCTGAACGGCCCGTTTTCATCGCAACGCAGCTGCTCGTTCAGTTCATCGTGGTTCTTGTTGCGTCGCAGGTGAAGCCGCCAGTTATTGTTCAAGATGCTGTAAAGCCAGGCAAATAACCGGCTTTCATCGCGTAGCTGCTTTATATTCACAATTCCGTTTGCCATAGTCTCTTGCACCAGATCATCAGCCAGCATTTCATCGCCGCACCACGCCAGAGCAACACGATAAAGCCGGTTTCGTGCTTCCGCGATACGACCCCTCAATGACGTAGACATACAAAGTTTTGTTTTATTCATCGTTGGTAGTTAGATGCAGCTGCTGGTTATTTTATTCTCAATTGTGAAAATTAATGTACTCCGGTAGGTTAAAATTCACCCTTAATATTGATTTTCAACAGGTTTTGCAATGCGCATAGTTAACAGCGTGCTAGGGGACGCGACGGGAGGCCGCTGGCAGGTGGTGTGTGAATACAGCCGTGTGCTGAGTCAGCGGGGGGTTCGTGTGCTGATGCTACTGAATGAAGCCCACCTCCCTGACCTGGAGCAGATCCCCGAGGGCGTAGCTGTTGAATGTATCAGAAATCATGGCCATTACGATTACCTGGCGGCGTATACCGCCAGGCGCAAATTGCAGGCCTTTGAACCGGACCTTGCCATTGCGCACTGCAGCCGTTCGGTTGCGCTGCTTAAACGTGCTCTTAAAGGTATCGCGCCGGTGGTGGCCGTAACTCACAGCAACAAGATCAAACGTCTGTTGCCCGCCGACGCCTACCTGCCACTGACGGCCCATATCGAACAGAAAATCAGACAGACAGCGCCACCGGCATCGACCCGCCCCTGTTTCATAGTGCCCAACATGATCGATGTCGGAGATGGCCGTTGCCCGGCGAAACACAGTCACAATCCAATGCGTATCGGAGCCCTTGGACGTTTTGATCCGGTTAAAGGTTTCGATGTTTTCATCGCGGCGCTGGGGCTGCTGCACGCGCGGGGTGTAACGTTCCAGGCCGTGCTGGGTGGTAGTGGCGATGAAGGTCAGAATCTGGAAGCACAGGCAGTAGGGCTGGATTTAATGGAGCAGCTGGAATTCCCGGGCTGGATCGATACGGTAGACGATTTCATGGCCAGCCTGGATATCCTGTGCGTGCCCGCGCGCTCTGATGCGTTCGGATTGACGCCGTTGCAGGCGGCGGTCGCAGGCGTACCGATGGTCCTGTCGCAGGCATCAGGCCACCGCGAAATATTCCGGGACGGTGAGCAGGCGTTGTTCAGTGCTATCGACGATGCGGCCTCTCTTGCTGATCAAATACAGCGGCTGATGACGGATTCAATGCTGTCGGAGCGGCTGCGACAGGCGGCGCACCGGCGCGTTGTCGAGCACTTCGGCACCGGCGTGGTGACGGAAAAGCTATTGCAAGCAATTGTTTCTATAGTTAAATATTATAAAAAAGGCATTCTCTAAATTTAGAGAAAGCTATATATAAATATTTTATAAAATACACATTAGCCGCCAGGACGCAAAGACAAAAAAGAAAAATAAATTCTTTCCCGGTGACCTTTGCGCCCGGATAAATACAACCAGAGAACAACTTTTCGCCTGGGGTATAATTGCCGGATGGATTTTGAGCGCAGGTTTGCAGTGATTGTAGTGGGCGGTGGCCACGCGGGGACCGAGGCCGCGCTGGCGGCAGCGCGCAGCGGCGCACCGACCCTGTTGCTGACGCACAATATTGAGACACTCGGCCAGATGAGCTGTAACCCTGCCATCGGGGGCATTGGTAAAGGTCACCTTGTAAAAGAGGTAGACGCGCTGGGTGGTGCCATGGCAAAGGCGGCAGATCTGGCGGGTATCCAGTTCCGGCGCCTGAATGCCAGCAAAGGCCCGGCAGTCAGGGCTACCCGTTGCCAGGCAGACCGTCAGCTATACAGGCAGGCGATACGTTCGACCCTGGAAACCCAGCCCAACCTGTCGCTGTTCCAACAGGCTGTTGACGATTTGATTGTGGAAGCCGACACCGTTAAGGGTGTGGTCACCCAGATGGGGTTACGCTTCTATGCAGACACGGTCGTACTGGCGGTCGGCACCTTTCTCGGCGGGCGTATCCACATCGGGTTGTCCAGCCACGAGGGTGGCAGAGCAGGTGACCCGCCTGCCAATACCCTGTCGCATCGTTTGCGGGAAATGCCGTTCCGCGTCGAGCGCCTTAAGACCGGTACACCACCGCGTATCGACGGTCGTACCATCGACTACAGCAAGCTCAACGAGCAGCCAGGTGACATACCCATACCCAGCTTTTCCTTCATGGCCGATGGCGGCGAACACCCGCGCCAGATAGCCTGTCACCTGGCGGCAACTACCGAGCGCACCCATGACATTATCCGTGCCGGACTGGATCGTTCTCCCATGTACTCGGGCGTTATTGAGGGTGTCGGGCCGCGTTACTGTCCGTCCATCGAAGACAAGGTGGTACGCTTTGCGGATAAAACATCTCACCAGATCTTTGTTGAACCGGAAGGGCTGAACACATACGAAATCTATCCCAACGGTATTTCCACCAGCCTGCCTTTCGATGTTCAGAATGACCTGGTGCACTCCATGCCGGGTTTTGGCAACGCGCACATCACACGGGCCGGCTACGCTATCGAGTACGATTATTTTGATCCGCGTGATCTGAACGTGTCGCTGGAGACAAAGTTTGTGCAGGGCCTGTTTTTTGCGGGCCAGATCAACGGCACCACGGGTTACGAGGAGGCGGGTGCACAAGGGCTGATTGCCGGACTGAATGCTGCGCGCAAGTCCAGGGGTGAAGAAGCCTGGAGCCCGCGCCGCGATCAAGCTTATATTGGTGTAATGATCGATGATCTTGTTACTCGCGGTACCAGTGAACCGTACCGGATGTTTACCAGCCGCGCCGAATACCGCTTACTGCTGCGCGAAGATAACGCCGACCTGAGGCTTACGGCAACAGGGCGCGACATGGGGCTTGTCGAAGATGTTCGCTGGCAACGGTTCACGGCGAAGCGTGGCGCCGTAAGCGAGGAACAACAGCGTCTCCAGGAACAGTGGATAAGACCCGATACACCCGAATCGCGACAGTTGCAGGAACTTCACGGGGAACGGATAAGCAGCGAACAACGTGTCTCGGACCTGTTGCGGCGCCCGTCATTGAGTTATGCCGCACTCATGCAGTTAGCGGGGGTCGGGCCGGGCGCAGTGGACAGCAAGGTTGCGGAACAGGTGGAAATACAGGCCAGCTACCAGGGTTACATCGAACGCCAGCAGGAAGAGATAGAGCGCCAGCTGCGCAACGAGCACAAGGCATTACCCGGGGGCTTCGATTTCCGGCAGGTAAAGGGTCTGTCATCTGAAGTGCGGGAAAAGCTGATCGCCGTGCATCCGGAAACCATTGGTCAGGCGGCACGTATTCCGGGCGTAACGCCCGCGGCAGTGTCGCTGCTGCTGGTGCATCTGAAGAAGAGCGCACGGTCGCGCAAGTCGGCCTGAATGCGGGTGGCTCGCCAAAAGCCCGGATCAGTCAGTTGAATGATGTCACCTGATCCGTTGCGAGCCGCTGTTTTCCAGGGCTTGAGTGCAATGAATTCAAGGTTGGACGATGCTGCCGCCGGGAAGTTCGTTGACTTTGTCCGCCTGCTGGAGAAATGGAACCGTGTCACCAATCTCACCGCAGTACGCGACCCGCTGGAAATGGTCACCCGCCATATTCTCGACAGCCTGGCAGTGGTTCCTTTTCTGACCGGGGGCAGCCTTCTTGATGTCGGCACCGGGGCTGGCTTGCCCGGTTTGCCGATTGCTATTGCCAGTCCCGGCATAGATGTCACCCTGCTGGATGCGAATGCGAAAAAACTGCGCTTCGTACGCCAGGCGGCGGCCGAACTGGGACTGGATAACGTACAGGTGGTGCAGGCACGCATGCAGGAGTATCAGCCGGGCCGGTCATTTGATATGGTAATCAGCAGAGCGGTGGCGAGCCTGGACGAGTTGTATCGGCAGAGTGTCCACCTGCTGCGTCCCGGCGGCCGGATGCTGTTCATGAAGGGCGTCGTGCCCGAGCAGGAAATAGGCGCACTGAGCGACGGCCGCGAAGGGCTGCATATAGAACACTTGAATGTCCCGGGGCTGGCGGCGGAACGTCACCTGCTCTGGCTGGAAACAAAAAGGGAGTCTTCCACTACAGCATGAGTCGCATCATTGCCATCAGCAACCAGAAAGGCGGTGTGGGCAAGACCACCACCTGTGTCAATCTGGCGGCCTCGCTGGCCGCTACCCGGCGACGGGTGTTGCTGGTCGATCTCGATCCGCAAGGCAACGCCACCATGGGCAGTGGCGTGAACAAGAACGACGTGGAGTTTAGCGGCTATCACCTGTTGCTGAAAGACGTGCCGCCGAGTGACCTGATCATCGACGCCGAGGCCGCTGGATACCACCTGTTACCTGGTAACAGCGACCTGACAGCCGCGGAAGTCGGCCTGATGCAGAGCGAAGAGCGCGAAACGCGTCTCGGCACGCGCCTGCAACCGCTGGCCGATGACTATGATTACATCCTGATCGACTGTCCGCCCGCACTCAACATGCTGACGCTGAACGCGCTGACAGCCGCCGATGCGGTGTTCATCCCCGTCCAGTGCGAATACTATGCGCTGGAAGGACTCAGTGCGCTGCTGGAAACCATTGAACTGATCCGTGACGCGGTCAACCCCGGGCTGGAAATAGAAGGTTTGCTGCGTACCATGTTCGACGCCCGCAACAACCTGGCCAACGAAGTTTCCCAGCAGTTGCTGGAGCATTTTGGCGACAAGGTGTATCGCACCATTATCCCGCGTAACATACGGCTTGCCGAGGCGCCTAGCTACGGTACCCCGATACTCCAATACGACAGGACATCGCGAGGCGCTATTGCCTACCTGGCGCTGGCCGCGGAAATGGTACGCCGCCAGGAGGAAGCGAGACAGCCTGATGAGCCCAGGGTCGAGGCGCTGGGAACCTGATTACAGCACCGTTCATTAATTAAGGTTGATCTATTGGTTATGGCAGCAAAAAAACGAGGACTGGGCCGCGGGCTTGATGCGCTTCTGGGGCCCTCCAAAGCACCGTCCAAACCAGTCGCCGCGCCGGTAGCAGACAATGCAGACAGCGCATTACGCACCCTGGGTGTGGAGCAGCTGCGGCGTGGTAAGTACCAGCCGCGAGTCGATATGCACAATGACAGCCTGGAAGACCTGGCGGACTCGATCCGCGCCCAGGGTGTGGTGCAGCCCATCGTTGTAAGGCCGATCGGTGGTGGCAATTACGAGATTGTCGCCGGCGAACGCCGCTGGCGGGCCGCGCAACTGGCAGAATTGCAGGATGTGCCGGTCGTCGTGCGTGACATGGACGACCGCACCGCTATTGCAGTCGCTTTGATCGAAAACATTCAGCGAGAAAACCTGAACCCGCTGGAGGAAGCACACGCGCTGCAACGGCTGATTGATGAATTCGAGATGACCCACCAGCAGGCGGCCGAGGCAGTGGGACGTTCGCGCACCGCGGTATCCAACCTGTTGCGGTTGCTGGATCTGGGTGAAGTTGCAACCGGCATGGTGCAACGTGGCGAGCTGGATATGGGGCACGCGCGGGCGCTGCTGGCGCTGGAGGGTACCCGACAGGCAGATGCTGCCCGTCAGGTGGTCGATCAGGGGCTCTCGGCCCGGGCTACCGAGCGCCTGGTGAAAAAGCTGCTGGCAGCCGGCAGTCAGTCCGGCAGCAAAAAATCGCAACCACGCCGTGACCCGGATCTGGTCAGCCTGGAGCAGGACCTGTCGGATCGTATGGGTGCTCCGGTGCTGGTCCAGCAGGGTCAGAAAGGCAAGGGTAAGCTGGTCATCAGTTACAACAGTCTGGACGAGCTCGATGGGATCCTCGAACATATCCATTAGGGATACAGATAATATCCATAAAAGGCTATACAAGCTGTTGACCCCGCCTATCGGCGATCCTTATAATCGCGCCCGCTCCACACCGGTTCAGCCGGTGGTGTGACTGCACCTGGTTTTCAGGGCAGGCCCGAGCCGAAACACCGTTGGATACCGGGATTCGCAGGCTGTTGCGCTACCAGTTCTTACTGGTGGCGGCCACTTCAGCCGTGTTTCTTGTCATCTTTGAGCCTTTTTCTGCTGTATCCGTGTGGTTCGGCGGTTTTATCGCAGCCGCCAATGCGCTGCTTTTAGCGCGCTGCTCACGGCGTGACGCGCAGGCTACGGAGCGTACGCCCCAGCAAAGTCTGGTGGGTGGCTATATATGTGTCGTACAGCGATTTCTGCTGGCTGCCCTGTTGTTTGCCTTCGGGCTGGGCGTACTGCGGCTTGAAGCGCTAGCGCTGCTGGCAGGGTTTATTGTCGGTCAGCTTGTAATGATAATTATGGGAATCAAACAGTTAGAGTAGAAGTAACTCATGTCGGCGACCGCACCCCACTCTTCAGCTGAATATATAAAGCATCATTTGACCAACCTGACCTACGGCCAGCATGCCGACGGCAGTTGGGGTTTCGCGCATGGCGCCGAGGATCTCGCCGAGATGGGTTTCTGGTCCATCAACGTCGACAGCATGCTGTTTTCCATCGGGCTGGGCGCGCTGTTCCTGTGGGGATTCCGCAAGGCGGCTAAAAGTGCCACCGCCGGCGTGCCGGGTGGCTGGCAGAACTTTGTCGAGTGGGTAGTCGAATTCATCGACGAAAGTGTGCGTGGTTCATTCAGTGGTAAAAATCCACTCATCGCACCGCTGGCCCTGACCATCTTCATCTGGGTGTTCCTGCTGAACTTCATGGATCTTCTCCCGGTTGACTGGCTGCCGTGGCTGGCGGGCCTGATGGGCGTGGGCCATTTAAAAATAGTCCCGTCCACCGATCCCAATATTACTTTCGGCATGTCCCTGACCGTATTCGCTCTGGTCCTGTACTACAGCGTGAAAATGAAAGGCATAGGTGGCTTTGTCGGCGAACTGACCCTGATGCCTTTCCAGTCGAACAATAAAGTGGTTCAGATTGTGTTTATGCCGATTAATTTATTGCTGGAAGGCGTCACGCTGATTGCCAAGCCGGTTTCTCTCTCGCTGCGACTGTTCGGCAACATGTATGCGGGAGAAATGATCTTCATTCTGATTGCGCTGATGTATGGCGGCAGCATTGTGCTGGGAACCTTTGGCGGTCTGCTGCAACTGGGCTGGGCCATTTTTCATATTCTGATTATCACCCTGCAGGCCTTCATCTTCATGACCCTGACCATCGTGTACCTGGATATGGCCAGCCAGGAACACCATTAATCAAACAGTTTTAACTTACTGAACTTTAGACCTTAGGAGACAAACATGGAAAACGCTCTGCTTTATATTGCCGGCGCCCTGATGATGGGCCTGGGCGCGCTGGGAGCCGCTGTCGGTATCGGTATCCTGGGTGGCCGCTTCCTGGAAGGTGCCGCGCGTCAGCCGGAACTGATCCCGATGCTGCGTACCCAGTTCTTCATCGTCATGGGCCTGGTTGACGCTGTGCCGATGATCGCCGTCGGCCTGGCCATGTACGTCATGTTTGCGGTCGTTGGCGCCTGATAGCTGAACGCGAGGTTCAACCATGAATTTCAACGCGACACTGATCGGCCAAAGTATCACCTTCCTGGTGTTCGTGTGGTTCTGCATGAAGTTTGTGTGGCCACCGATCATGGCAGCGCTCAGCGAGCGCAAGGGAAAGATTGCGGAAGGGCTGGCAGCCGCAGACCGCGGCCGCCACGAGCACGAACTGGCGCAGAAAAGAGCTACTGAAACCCTGCACGAGGCCAAGCAGCAGGCCACCGAGATCATCAGCCGTGGCGAGAAGCGCGGTGCCGAGATCGTAGAGGAAGCCAAGGCTGAAGCACGTGAAGAAGCGGAGCGTATCAAGGCCGCGGCGGCTGCGGAGATGGAGCAGGAAGTCAATCGAGCCAGGGAAGCCCTGCGTGGTCAGGTGGTGAGCATCGCCACTGCTGGCGCCGGGCGCATCCTGAAGCGCGAACTCGACGCTTCCGCCAACGACGAGCTGCTGAAAGATCTGGTCGCCCGGATCTAGGTAACGGCTATGGCAGACACTAACGCCCAACACGCAGAGAGGCCGGAAGGCGACGCAGCACTGGCACGGCCCTATGCACGGGCGGTATTCGAGCTGGCGAGCGGCATTGGCCAGTTAAAGGAATGGTCGGACCGTCTGGCACTTATGGCGGCGGTGGTCAGCAATGACACCATGAAGAGGCTGCTGTCCAACCCGCGCCTGAGTAAAAATGAAGCAGGCGCGCTGGTGATCCGGGCCTGTGGCGAGGACATCGGCGACGACACCGCCAATCTGCTGAACATGCTGGCGGAAAACGACCGGCTGAGCCAACTGCCGATGATCGCCGCGCTGTACAACCGGTTCCGCGACGAAGCGGAGGGCACCGTGGAAGCCGAAGTGATTTCCGCCATGCCGCTGAGCGAGGCGCAAAAGAGCGCCATCGCCGAGGCCCTGAAGCGGCGTCTTGGCCGCGACGTGCAACTGAATTGTTCCGTGAACGAAGACCTGGTGGGTGGTGCAGTGATCCGCGCAGGCGACCTTGTCATTGACGGGTCGGCTGTGGAACACCTGCGCCAACTGTCCAGTGCCCTGGTTCACTAAATATAGGACGCAAGCAATGCAACTGAACCCATCCGAGATCAGCGAACTGATCAAGAAACGCATTGAGGGATTCGATGCAACATCCGAGGCGCGCAGTGAAGGTACTGTGGTTAGCCTGACAGACGGTATTGCCCGCATCCACGGTCTGGCCGATGCCATGCAGGGCGAGATGATCGACTTCGGCAACGAGCTGTATGGCCTGGCGCTGAACCTGGAGCGCGATTCGGTCGGCGCGGTTGTGCTCGGTGATTACAAGCCGATTTCCGAAGGTGACAAGGCCAAGTGTACCGGCCGCATCCTGGAAGTACCGGTGGGCCCGGCGCTGCTGGGGCGTGTGGTTGATTCGCTGGGTACGGCCATCGACGGCAAGGGTCCGATTGAGTCGGATTTTAATTCACCGATCGAGAAGATTGCCCCCGGTGTTATCGAGCGCCAGTCTGTCGATCAACCGGTGCAAACGGGACTGAAGTCCATCGATGCCATGGTGCCTATCGGCCGTGGCCAGCGCGAGCTGATTATCGGTGACCGCCAGACCGGCAAGACAGCGGTGGCCATCGATGCCATTATCAACCAGAAGGGCACCGGCGTTAAATGTATCTATGTTGCCATCGGCCAGAAAAATTCATCGGTAGCGTCGGTGGTGCGCAAGCTCGAAGAACACGGCGCAATGGATCACACTATCGTGGTGTCAGCCGCAGCGGCCGAATCACCCGCCATGCAGTACATAGCCCCTTATACCGGTTGTGCCATGGGCGAGTATTTTCGCGACCGTGGAGAAGACGCGCTCATTATTTATGACGATCTGACCAAGCAGGCCTGGGCTTACCGTCAGGTGTCGTTGTTGCTGCGTCGTCCGCCGGGTCGTGAAGCCTACCCGGGCGATGTGTTCTACCTGCACTCGCGCCTGCTGGAACGCGCTGCGCGAGTCAACGAGACCTACGTGGAAAAATTCACCAATGGTGAAGTAAAAGGCAAGACCGGCTCGCTGACCGCGTTGCCGATCATCGAGACCCAGGCGGGCGACGTGTCCGCCTTTGTTCCCACTAATGTCATTTCGATTACCGACGGCCAGATCTTCCTGGAATCCGATCTGTTCAATGCGGGCATCCGGCCCGCCATTAACGCCGGACTTTCGGTATCACGTGTGGGTGGTGCAGCGCAGACCAAGATCATCAAGAAACTCGGTGGTGGTGTACGACTGGCACTGGCGCAGTATCGCGAGCTGGCCGCTTTTGCACAGTTTGCTTCCGACCTCGACGAGGCCACGCGCAAGCAGCTGGAACGCGGCCAACGTGTGACCGAGCTGATGAAGCAGTCACAGTACGCGCCGATGTCGGTAGCGGAAATGGCGCTGTCGCTGTTTGCGGCCAACGAAGGCTACCTGGACGATGTCGAGGTAAACAAGATCGTGGCCTTCGAAGGCGCGCTAATGGCGCATTTCAAGTCCAGCTTCGGCGACGACATGGATGCCCTGAATGCCAATCCTGACTACAACGATGAAGTGGAAGCAAAGTTACGCACCATCGTTGAAGACTTCGTGGCCAACGGCGCCTACTAACTGACCCGGGACGAATTCAATGGCTGGCGCAAAAGAAGTACGCACCCAGATAAAGAGTATCCAGAATACTCAGAAGATCACCAAGGCCATGGAAATGGTTGCGGCGAGCAAGATGCGCAAGGCGCAGGATCGTATGCGCGCCTCGCGGCCGTACGCGGAAAAAATGCTTAACGTGGTTGCCCACATGGGTAAGGCACATCCGGAATACAGGCATCCCTACCTGGTGAAACGCGAAACAAAGCGCGTCGGCCTGATTGTGATTTCCACCGACCGGGGCCTGTGCGGTGGTCTGAACACCAACCTGTTCAAGACGGCTGTCCGTTCGATGCAGGAATGGCGTGACCAGAACCTGGACATCGACCTTGCAGTTATTGGCACCAAGGCGATGGGTTTCTTCAAGCG